>Ga0208600_1000044_pt1 | contig 15364 bp, 19 predicted proteins | sample LakMenEpi08Oct12_FD_150681 | JGI IMG/M metagenome (GOLD analysis project Ga0208600, IMG submission 150681) | Freshwater microbial communities from Lake Mendota, WI - 08OCT2012 deep hole epilimnion (SPAdes) | ecosystem: Environmental > Aquatic > Freshwater > Lake > Epilimnion/Euphotic zone ... | reverse complement strand
TCCTACTTTCTTAATGTATTGTAATTCAGGTGGAGTTGGATAACCGTTGGAAGGTTTACTCTCCCAAGATTCTCCCCAAACATCCAAACTATCTGAAAATATAAATTCGTATAAATTATCTCCCTTATAGTTAGGACCTAGTCCGTTAACATAAGTTAAATAGCTCATATTAAATCTCCGTTTGGTGTAATTCTTACTTGACCTGCTTTAGTTTCAAAAACTAAATTCTTTTTGTTTGTAATTCCAACAAACTTAGAATTTAAATTTTCTTTTATAAATTTTTTCGCAGCTAATTCTTGTTCAATAGTTTCAGTCATTTTAACAACTGATTCCATAATCTGATTAACTACAGCTTTTTTCTTAGCAGTTTCTTGAATTTGTTTTTCTTTACCTTCTCTGATTTCTTTTTTAGAAACCTCAAAATATTTTGAAATTACTTTATCTACTTTTGATTCACCAAAGATACTATCAAAGATTGCTCCATTACCATAATCTTCTTCTTCCATTTCATAACCCTCAACAGGAACATCCATATCAGTTTGAATATCTTCAACTTCAGTATCGTCAGTCATATCTTCACCGTCCATATCATCTTCAGCTCCAAAATCTTCAGTTTCATCTTCTTCAAATTTGGACATAATGTCTTCCATATCTTCCTCAGATAATGATTTTAAATCTAATGAAGATAATACCATATTAATTACATATTTGATGTCTTCAGAAGTCATTCCTTCTTGACTATCAAGTGTTCTAATTTTTTGAGTTAATTTACCTGTAAGTTTTTGGATTGATTTAAAAGTAACTTGGTCTTCTCCACCTTCTTCAGTATCAACATCAATATCTTCAACATCAGTCTCAGGTGCCATGTCTTCCATTCCCATGTCTTCCATTCCCATGTCTTCCATTCCCATGTCTTCTTCTCCTCCCATCGGTGATGGTGGTAATTCAGGTGAAGGTACTGATGGTGGTGCTGCTGGAGGAGCCATAGGAGCCTCCATTTCAGGTGATGGTGCTGGTTTTGGTGTTTTTAATGTGAATTTTTTTTGTTCACCATATAAAGAAATACCTTCATCATTTTCATTAAGTCTATTTAATTCACCAGCAACAAGATTTAACCTTTTAAACGCTTGTGAATACGATGAATAATATTTCCTATTTTTCATAGGTTCAATATATTCAGTTTCAGATTCTGAAATAGTTTTCTTAATAATATACCCTTGTCTTTCTCTAACAATTTCATATTTGTTTCCGTCGGCAAGAGCTACTGAATATTCAGATTTTGCAGTTTCGTTAATTGCTTTTGGCATTACTTCGTTAAAACGAGCAATTTCCATAATTCTATTTAGTTTGTCTTGGCCTTTTAGTTTTTCACTACCAATTGGTTTTAAATCTGCCATATCTTTTTATTTTATATTTTAATTATTTAATCCGTTAAAACCACCTAAGGTTATTGCGTTTAGTTGCACGATTGGTTCATTATCAGCATTAGAAAATACGGGATGAGGGGCAAACCCATTAGCTGGACCTCCCTCTGTAATTGAACCACCACTAAAATTACCTAAAATCTCAACGGTATACTCGTATTGTGTATTTGCGGAATATGTTGCCATGTGTATTAATTTTTCTTAATAAATATATGATTCATACGAATAATTTAATTATTCTTGAATTGTTCTTTCAACAGACAACTCTTTATCTGTCTCTTTATTCACGGTATCAAATAATTTTTCTATGTGACCTGACCTTCTTAAAAACTTAAAGACTAAATTTTCATAAGATAATTCACCATCTTTTTCTAACCCAGCCTTTCTATAATCTTTGAGTTTAGTCTTAATTGTTTCTAAATCTTTGCCCTCGTCAATTGCAGTATCAATCTTTTCTGTCCAAGTTTTTATCTTTTTTTCAAGCACACCTTTATCAATTTCATTCTTGAATTTTTTTGGTTTACTAATCCATTCATCATTCATAACAGAATAAACTCCCGAACTATAATGTGGTTCTTCTGCATCTTGAGCATATAACTCAACATCATAACCAAAAATCTTAATATTATGTTTGTCGTTGAAAACTTGTTTTTTTAAATTAAACAATTCTTTATACAATTCACTTTGGTTTTCGTATTGTTGTAAATCAACAATTACATGTAAATCAAAATCTGAAAATTCTGACCAATTAAAATTTGCCAATGAACCTGTGAGATGAATATCGTCCACAAAAACATCATCACCCAAATAATCAATAAACTCTTCCGCAATACGCGTAAGAGCTTTTCTAACTTTTGGTATCATAACCGCTTTGTTAGGTTCTTTTGGGGATTCCCAAATTTTTGGGTTTAATGTGTCCTTAATAGAAAAACTATCAAGGATTTTTTGAAAACTATTCATCCTATATAAATAGTAGGATTATTAAAGTTTTTTATATGGGTATTTTTTTGCGATATCTGTGGTAAAAAATTTACCTTGAGATTCTGCTAACCTAAGTTTTGTATAAACCTGATGGGGAACCCCATCGTATTTGTATTTTGCTCCGTTATTAAATTCAACAACTAAATCTTTTGTTTCAGTATCGTATTCAGTTGATTTAATATTTGACGATTTTATTTCGTTTTTAATCTTCGTCCCGTTGATTTCTTCTTTGACTATAGCCATCTTTACTTAGTGGGGTTAATTCGTTTATTTTTTCCATTAATGGTTTTAAATATTCTTGGAAATGCTGTCTTAACTCAATATATGTATTAAGTAGTTCTCTTAAAGTTAAAGATCCATTTAAATATAATTCAAAAGGTTTCATGTATATAAATACAAAACCCCCACCATTTGGTGAGGGTTTCATTTAAGACTTCAGTTTTTTTAATTCATCCCTGAGTTCAATCGCCATTTCAAAGTTTTGTTCCTTAATTGCTTTTTTCAATTCAAGTTCAACTTTTTCAATTTCTTCTTGATTTGATTCTAAGTTTTTAATTTGGTCTCTCAATTTAATTGCTGATTCAAAATCTTCAGTTTCAATTGCCCTTTGAAGTTTAATCTTAAGGTATTCTTCTTTACTCATTTGTTTTGACTTGTCTAAATCTGATAAATCAAATACCTTATAGTAACTAGTCACTTTATATGAACCATCAGGTGATTCATAACTTTTTTCCGACCAATCCGTTTTATGGAAATCTTCCATCATTTTTTCATAACGAGCTATTAACTCGTCAAAGTTAAAATTAAAGTTTCTTTTGTTAAACATATTTTTTTTGTTTTTGTAAATTTATTTTATATCTTTGTGGTATCAAAATTTATTCCTTTGATAAATATAAGTCATTTTTTCAGATAAAACAAATATTATATGACATTATGTCATTATAAAAAAATATTACTGACAATTTGACAAATTATTTGGAGATGTATAAAATTTGTTGTTACTTTGTAAAAAATCTATAAAATATATGAACGACTTAATGGACGATGACGACAAAATGATGAGTAAAAAATCAAAATCATCTGCAGATTCAAACACACCTGTATTAGACAACTTCAGTAGAGACCTAAATAAACTAGCTGAGGCGGGTAAACTTGACCCTGTTATTGGTCGTGACCGAGAGATTTTGAGAATTGCTCAGATTTTATCTCGTAGAAAGAAAAATAACCCAATTATTATTGGTGAACCTGGTTGTGGTAAAACTGCTCTTGTTGAAGGTTTGGCAATTAAAATTGTTAATGGGGAATGTCCTCGTAACTTAATTGACAAACGTATTGTTAACCTTGACCTAACTTCAGTTGTTGCTGGTACCAAATACCGTGGACAATTCGAAGAAAGAATGAAAGTGATTATTGAAGAACTTCAGGCGAATCCAAACATCATTGTGTTTATTGACGAGATTCACACTTTGGTTGGTTCAGGTAATTCTTCAGGTTCAATGGATGGTTCAAACATCTTTAAACCAGCACTTTCTCGTGGTGAACTTCAATGTATTGGAGCAACCACATTGGATGAATTCCGTAAGAACATTGAAAAAGACGGAGCGTTAGAACGTAGATTCCAAAAAGTAATTGTTGATCCATCATCAGTTGATGAAACAATTCAAATCCTTAAGAATGTTCGTGACAAATACGAAAACTTCCACAAGGTAAATTACAGTGATGAGGTTATTGAAACTTGTGTTAAGTTGGCAGACCGTTATATCACTGACCGTGAATTTCCTGACAAAGCGTTTGACATCTTGGATGAGGTTGGGGCAAGAATGCAAACTGACTTAAAAGTTCCTGATGTTATTGAAGACCTTAAAAAGAAGGCTGCAGATATCAAACAACAAAAAATTGATGTGGTTAAAAAACAAAACTACGAACAAGCAGCAGAACTTCGTGACAAGGAGAAGAAATTGTTAATAAAACTTGAGCAAGAAAAAATTAAGTTTGAAGAACAATTGGCGAAGGAAAAACAAACCATCTTGTTGGAACACGTATACGATGTTGTTTCAAACATGACCAAAATTCCTGTAAACAAAATGAGCGTTGATGACACAAAATCATTGTTAGATTTAGACAAAAACTTAATTGGTAAAGTTATTGGTCAGGACAACGCTGTTGTTAAGATTGCAAAATCTATTAAAAGAAACCGTTTGGGCATTAAAGACCCTAACCGTCCAATTGGCTCATTCGTGTTCTTGGGTTCTACTGGTGTTGGTAAAACATACTTGGCAAAACAATTGGCTAAGGAAATGTTTGGTTCTGAAGATTCACTTATCCGTGTGGATATGTCAGAATACCAAGAGAAACATAGTATTTCTAAATTAGTGGGAGCTCCTCCGGGTTATGTTGGTTATGAAGAAGGTGGATTGTTAACTGAAAAAGTTAAAAACAAACCATATTCAGTTATCTTGTTTGACGAGGTGGAAAAAGCACACAAAGATGTATTCACTGTTTTACTTCAAATCTTGGATGATGGTCATGTGACAGATAGTTTAGGTCGTAAGATTAACTTCAAGAATACCTTGATTATCTTGACATCAAATTTAGGGGTTAAGAAACTACAAGAATTTGGAACAGGTATTGGTTTCTCTTCAAACGCATATAGTAATGAAGAAGCTAAGAAACAAATGTTAATGAAAGAAATGAAGAATTTCTTTTCTCCTGAGTTCTTAAATCGTATTGATGATACAATCGTATTTAATTCTTTATCTCAAGAGGATATTAAAAAGATTACAGACATTGAATTAAAGAAGTTGGTAGTTCGTCTTGTAGACATGAAATACAACATCACATACGATGATTCATTGGTTGAGTATCTTGCTAAGATTGGTTATGATGAATTATACGGAGCTCGTCCATTGAAAAGAGCAATTCAAGATAAGGTTGAAGACCTATTGTCTGAAGAAGTTCTAACAGGTAAGATGATTGAGGGTAAAACTTATCTCATCAAAGTAGTGGATGAAAATGTGGTGGTCCAAAAGAAAGGACGATAATTAAGAAGGGGGATGAAAATCCCCCTTTTTTTATATATTTATATTTGATGAAAGAGTTAATCAGAAGAATTATCAGAGAAACCGTTAAAGACGGTAAAGTTTTATGTGATGAGTGTCCACATAGTTGGGATATTTCTGATGGTGGTGATGACCTATATATTTGTCATAAATGTGGTCATGACAATGAACCTAAAGACAAAAAAAATCGGATAATTTCTCATCCGACTTATAATTAAAATACTAACCGAGTTTTCCAGTCGTAATTAACTGATTTCTTGTAGTGTAATTTATTCCCAAGGTTTTCAATCATTTTCTTACCCAGATCAATTCCGTTAAAAACATCTTCAACTACCACATATTCATGTTTTGTGTGATAATTGTAATATCCAATCGAAATGTTAATACAAGAGAAGTTAAACTTACTTCTTAGGGCATATACGTCAGTGTAAGGGTGAACCATGTACTCCATATCATTTTGATTCATTCCTTCAGTCAAAACTTTATCACAAGCCTCAAAAAATTCTGTATCCCTGTCAAACAATACTTGGCCAAAACATTTTTCTGTAATCATCCAATTTTCAGGTGCGTCAAATTGAATTCCATACCCAACATTTTTAAAAAATTCTTTACTCGCTTTAAGTGAACCATGACAACCAGTTTCTTCGGATACAAAGAACGCGGCTTTAACATTTGGTAATTCTTGTAGTAAAGTTAAACAAGCAAAAACACCACATTTGTCATCACCACCAATACCAGTTGGGTTTCCTTGGTCGTTATACGCTTTGTAAGATAGTTTTTCCTCTCCTTGAGCATTGAATAACATTTCTTCCTTAATATTAATTGTGTCAATGTTGTGAACGGTGTCAGTATGGGAAATAACACATGGGAAATAAAAATCTTCAGGTAATTCTGACGATTCTTGTTTTGTTGCATATACGTTATGATATTCATCAACAAAATGTGTAATATTATTTTCGGTTAACCAATTAACCAAAAACGCAACCATTCTTTCTTCTTGATATGTCTTAGTTGGAACGCTTAATACGTTTTTTAGTAGTTCTAAATTATTCATGAAGCAAATATAAGAAATTTATTCTTAAACTTCAAATAAATCAAATAATTGTGGGGAATATAATAAATTATTGAAATTTTCTTCAGACAATTTTAATTGTCTCATACCTTTATATTGTTTTTCAACACGAATAATAACTTTCATTTCTTCTCGGTCAAACCCTTCAACTTTAAATGAAACAGTTTTATCACTAGGCAATTTGTTCCATTTATTTAATCCAAATTTTTTAACAATTCTACCTCTAAACCCTAAAAACTCTTTAATTTTCTCTCCACCAGCATCTTCATCCTCATCAAGTTTTTCTAAAATTTTTTCAAATTGACGTTCAACAGAGTTATTAAAAGATACTAAATCAAAATTATCATAATCTTGATATTCATATGAATCTTCAGACCAACCACCTAGTCGTCTAGTGCCTGAATATTCAATTATTTGATTAAATAAAGATATTATATCTATTTTTGGTAGTTGTAATCTTGCGGACCACATTAATAAATTGGCTGCGGTAGTTGCAATTTGGTCGTAATCTCTAAAAAGTACAAACCCAATAGATTCCAAAAAACTATTAATTTCTTTTTCAATTGATGTTTGAGCGGTTGTTTGCATCTCACTATTCTTTTCGGAAACATAATCACCAAGAATCCAATCCATTTCATCATCAAATAAATTTAATAATGTTTCCGATAATCTAACTCTATATTCGTCGTTATCCAAATCAAATTCTTCCCCTGGTAATATTAATTCGGCAATTTCTTTTAACTTTTCCTTATTTTCTTTATTGAGGTCACCATAGACTACATAACCTTCTTTAAAATCTTGTTCTACTTGATATGAATCCATAAATTCATAACTACCATAATGTGAATTTATTCCATTTAAAAACCATTGGTCGTCTTCAGATATGTCTAGTGATTTAAAGAATTTTGTATCGTCTCCAAAATCAATTATAATTGTACTTTGTCCTAATGGGTCTGAAGGTTTAACTTTAAGAATTGCTTCGTCAGAATCTTCCAATTCACGAGAATCAATTTTACCTTTGGAAAACTCTCTAAGTGTTTTAATAAATTCTCCAACACCTATTAAATCGTCAATTAAATCATTTTGATTTGGGAAGGTCTCTCTTAAATCATTCACAGTTACTTCAGTATCTTGGGCATTATAGACTTCATTTGTTCTATCTTCTGTATTTCTGTATAAGGCCATTTTCTTATTTTCTTTTTTCTTAATAAAGTAATATAACAAACCTCTATTGGCATACCTATCATAATAACCCGAACTTCCCTTACCGGCAGTACACCATTTTGTGTTTGCACCATAATAACATGATGCTGCATATGATTTTGGTCTAATCACCAATACATCATCATCTTCATATAATCTCTCAGCCTGACTCTTTAACTCCCTTTCTTTTTCTCTTTCGGTTTTTTTAGAATCAATAATATCCATCAAAGTTTTAATAAACTCAGGATCTTCATACTGGGCAATGTCTTTAAATGATTTGGCAATCCCTTCAATATTTGGTACCATACCATTTTGTTCTCTAAAAATTGTTTCCGCTTTCCAAATATCGTCTTCAGTTATTCTATTAACATTATTATGAAACCATGGAATAACCATTGATAAGATGTCTTTGATTGCATCTTGTTGTGTTATATTAAGACCACCCTTTCGTCCTGCAAGTTGTGGGATTAATTTTTCAAGTTGTTTAGCAATATAATCAACGTATTTGTACCCTGTTGGGTCTACAGATAGCATACGGTCAATGAATGAACTATCGTATTCAAACCTCTGTTTTAGACGTTTTGAAACATCTTCTTTTTTACCTTCTATTATTATCACCGTTGATTTTTATTATAAATACCATATTTGTTTGGAATTTCCATATTTATTATTACCTTTGTACAACAAATCACGGGTGGCTCCCTTAATAGTTAAGGCTGACCTTAAACATCCGACGAAAGTCTATACAGGGGGCGAAAGTGATTTTTAAGTTCTTTAATTTATGGGGTAGAAAGGCAATTGATTTCATATGTCTGTAATCGGTGGCACGTAGTGAGATGTTTCCTATCACTTAAATCTATGGTAATAACAATTATACGGCAACGTGTTAAACAAAATGGCTCTATTAGGTCTTGTAAAACAAGATGAGCTTGTAGAAGTAGCGTAAGCAAAACTATATTCAGGTCGGGGAGATATTAACCTTGGAACATAAATCTCTATAGGGTGTGGTTTCTATCCTAAAAGAAACAAGTGGAGGATTAGTTCTCAGTAAACCGAACCACTTTAAAAATAAGGGAATTGTGAATTTTGGAATGTTAGCAAACATTATCCTAAACGTGTAGTCATTTATTATTGAGTAGGGAAGACCGCGGTTCGAATCCGCGCTACTCCACATTTAACATAAAACCCTGTCCTTGTGATGGGGTTTTTTGTTTCCCATATATTTATATATATGAGATTAACTCCAATCCTTATAAAAGAAGGTCGTAAAGAAGATTTACGAAAAAAATACTCTAATAAATTTAAAGAATATCCTGAAACATTGGATTTTATTTTAGGTATTTCTGATTTAGCAGATACCAATTTCAAATATGCCGATTTCGTATTACGAGAATTACACCCAAACACATCCAATGAGGAAATTGACGACGCGATAGAACTTGTTAAAGATTTTGACAGATTCAAACAATCTTTAGAAATTAAAGATATTAATCAATACAACCTTGATAGATTAAAAAATGCGATACAGTCACATATCACATCTTCAAAATCACAATTAAATAAGTTTGATGCATCAGGAGCGGAAAAAATATTTGAAGATAAGAATATTTTAATAGTTAAACCATTAACTTATAGAGCATCTTGTAAATATGGTGCTGGTACAAGATGGTGCACCGCAATGGAAAGTCAATCATCTTATTTTGAAACCCATACAATTGGTAACCAGGGATTATATTACATAATATTAAAGAATTTTGACCAATCAAATAAGTTTTATAAGATAGCAATACATATAACACCCAATACAGAAACTTGGTATGACGCGACAGACACTCCAATGAGCTCAAGAGAACAAGATATTTTTAGTCTTGGAGCACCAAAAGTTATTGAGCTGGTTAGAAAAAATTACGAGGAAAGTGTTCTTAAATCAAAATACGATTTATTTGAAAAACTTTTTAGTGAAGGTTTATATACTGTGAGTGGAGAATTAAAAACTAAAGAATCAGTCGGAATTGAGTATTCTAACCCAAATCTATTATTACCATTAGATATTAATGATGATATGACAAATCACGCAGCAATGGAGATGAACATTTCTATTGATGGTGAATATGTTGACCAATATACGGTTATGATTGTTTTAAATTATGATATTAACTACCCCTCTCTTTTAGTTCTTAGTATCGGATTTAGTTGGGATGATAGTAATACCACTCTTGACTTTGATTTACATATTGAAAAGTTAGATTTTAACTTAGAATATAATATACCAAAACTCCAAACCGATAATGAGATTAAAAAAATATCTGAAGATATAAACTATCAAATCACTAGGAGGGTTGTTGATAAAATGAAACAATCTCCTGAATTTATGTCTTTAGTTCACGGAGGAAAGTCAACTTGGACTCCAAATAGAAGTAGTTACGGATTCACATTTAAAAGAAAAGATTCTGGATTAATTAAAAAACTAGTTGATTATTTAGACTCAGATAACAAAGGAACAAAATTAGATTTTTTAGTTGATATAGGTTCACTACAGAAAAAAGACGTTAACGGAAAACCATACTATTCTCATAAAAATCAAAATAATTGGCAGATACCATCAGCATTTAGAGGACAACTAAGTGGGTTATTTAACTCAGCAAGATTAGCAGGAATATTAGATTACGACAAAAAAGGTAATCAGTTTTATTTGAAAAAAGGTCCGAATTTTGAGGCATTCAAATCAGGACAATTAAGTGAGCTTTAAGGTTTTTTAGATAATCTGCGAAAGTAGATATATAATCCAAAAAATACTACCGCAACACAATACAACACAAAGTTGGCTTTCCATAAACTTCCTGTCCATAAGATTAGTCCATACTGAACAGCATCGAACCCAAAAGGATTGAAGAATAGTGCTATCATTAGAAATAGTTGGGATAAATTGTCTTGGAATACCCTCCTCCAAGTTTTGTTTTCTACTGTCATCGTCCATATGTGTGCATTAAAAATTTATGCGACTAAGCTTTGTATTTAAGTATAAATATCTTATCTTTGCTTTATGAAAGTTATATTTTTAGATCATGACGGTGTAATTTGTTTATTAACCGAATGGGGAAGTCGACATAAGAAACAAAAAAAATGGGGTGAACGGAATACATCCATCTCAATGAATGAAATACCACTTGAATATCGTTTTGATAATTTCAATCAAAAGGCGATTAACATCCTTAACGAAATTTTGGAAGAAACAGGAGCAGAAATTGTGGTTTCATCAGATTGGAAAAATTTTGCAACTCTTGAAGAGATGGGTAAATATTATGAATCCAAAGGGATTATTAAAAAACCTATCGCATTTACATTAAATCTAGGTAATTGTACTTGGTATAATAAAGATGTTTGGGTTTGGAACCCAAAATGGGATTTGGAAATGAGTCGAGTTATTGAAATTAAACAATACCTACATGACCATCCTGAGATTACTCATTGGGTCTCAATTGATGATTTGAACATGGGTAAAAATGGGGAATCTTGGAAGGATTGGGGGTTGGATAACTTTGTCTTAACTCCAAATGGTAATGAAGGGATCAAACAATCGGGAATAAAAGAAAAAGTAATCAAATTTTTAAATGATTAATATTAAAGAAATTTTAAAAAAAGAAGGTCCGATGTTAAAATTATCTAATATCGCTCCCGAAGGGTTTGTTTTGGTCCATGAAAAAACATTAGAAGATTTGAAAGATTTTGAAAATTGGAAAAGTTGGAAAAATAATGATTTAACTATTAAAGAACTAAATAATAAAAATTTTAATTAAATTTATGAAAAAACTATGTAGGTCAAATTCAGGAATAATTGGTGGTGTATGTGGAGGATTAGGAAATTATTTTAATATTGATGATTCACTAATTAGGATTTTATTTGTTGTTTTAATGTTTACACCATTTCCAATCATTTTTACATATTTATTACTATGGATATCAACACCAAACAAAATAGTATGAAAAAAATAAAAGAAATATTTGTAAATTTTTTTAAATTAATATTTAAATCTAAAAAAATTAAATCTGATGTGGTTATTAAACCTGAAGTTAACAGATTAACTTACACCAAAAGAACCGACAATTAGTCGGTTTTTTTTTTATTTATAATAAACTATTTATATTATATGAGTAGTCAAACAAAATTAATTAAAGATATAATATCACTTTATGATACAATTCTTGAAAATAAGAATGTGTCTGAAGCCATTGATGTATACGATAACGTGGATTTTAAAAGTATTGGTGATGGTAATCCTTCATCTGACAATATTAACACCACCCTTTTACGGGATATTCAAGTCGCTGCAAAGTCCGTTGGTCTTAAAGTAGATATTACAACCGCAGTAAGTGGCCATGGTAAAAAAACTAAAAGCGGTAATGCAAGTAGACACCCATCAGGAAACGCTGTTGATATTGCAATAATTAATGGTAAATCCGTTAGTCCTTCAAATAGAGCTGATGCCGACAAATTAGTTAGTGCATTAGTTTCAATGGGTTATACCAAAAATGCCGAAGGATCAAGTAACCCTAAGTCAGTTTTAACTTTTGGATTTCCAAACCATGATAACCACGTTCACATATCAAATATTACTTCATCTACAAGTGAGGAACCAAAAACTTCTTCAGACAATACATCGTCAAGTACTGAAAAGGCTGGTTCATTCGCAAGAGAAATTGGTAAATCCATATTAAACGCTGTTGGGATTAATGAAGAAAAAGTATATTCAAGTTTTGGTAATAATATAGAATCAAGATACGGTTCAATTGTAATACCAAAAGAAAATAACTCAAAGATTAAAAGTCCTGTGGAGGGTGTAATAACAAGTTATTATAATTCAAATTGTGATAATCAAATTGTTATTAAATTTGATAATGGTAGTGACGTGGGGTATTTAGAATACTGTGGTATTTCAACACCTTTAGTTCAAAAGGGTCAATCTGTTAGTAAAGGAACAACAATAGGTAAAACAGATTCAGATGTTAAAGTTACTTTGTACGATTTAAATAAAAACAGAGAAAATATTAATACAGATAAAGAAAAAAAATCAAAAGGTAAAGACAAGAATAAAGAAAAGGATAAAGACAGTGATTTATATGGTAAAAACGAATATTCAAAACTTTTCATTAATTCATATAGAAATTTAAAAAAATCTTTTGAAAAGAAAGACCCTAAAAAAATAGAAGAAAATATAAATAGAATTAAAGGTCTATTAAAATAAAAAAACCCACCAATTGGTGGGTTTTTTGTTTCATTAAGGTCTAATTACTTAGTCTCAACAAAAATGGTTGAATCAACGATAAATGTTGTGTCTGTTATTAATGTTGAATCAACAGTTGCCACGGTAGAATCAGTTGATTTAACTTCAGTTGTTGATGTTCCGTTTCCACAAGAGGCTAATGCTACGATTGCGAATAATGCTACGATTTGTTTCATAATTGTTTGTTTTTTTTTTATTTATAAATTGTTTGTAATTGTTTCGTTATTGATTTAATAAGTATAGACAAAGATATCATATTTGTCAATTATTGATGATTAATTTTTTAAATCATCCAAGAACCAATTTCTTCTAATGACTCATAGGTTAAGACATTAAGATGATTTAAAATTTCCTCAACATTGTTTGGGTCTACACCTCCAATTGACATTCTAAACCATCCCTTGTTTTCTTTTGAACCAAAATATTCAAAAGGTACCAACCCAATACTACATCTATTAATTAAAAATTTGATATAACTTTCAATAGTCGGAAACGATAAAGACTCACCCAAATAAATTGAAATATAAATTCCACCTTCAGGCCTTTGGTAATCAATACGGAATCCTTTATCTTTTAATTCTTGGATTTTATCACATATTTTGTTTGAAATATCTGAATATTGTTTTGTTTTTGAATTAACAAATTCAACCATATTATCATAATCATTTAGGTACCTTGCAACTGCGTTTTGTTCTGGTTTTGGTGCCCAAGCCCCAATGTGTGAGAAAATCTCTGTCATCTTACCTATAATGTCTTGTGGACCAAACATCCAACCAACTCTAATACCTGTGGCACATAGTGATTTAGAGATACCATCCACACAAATCAAATAATCACGGATTTCAGGGCATAACGTTAATGGGTGAACAAATAAACCCTCAACAGTTAAGTCAGAATAGATTTGGTCAAAAAACAAATACAAGGGTCTTGATCCAACTTGTGATGACCTGACGTTATTTTCATTCACCACCAATTCACAAATACTCTTTAATACCTCAGGATTGATTACACGACCTGTTGGGTTTTGTGGTGAACAAATACAAATTAAAGATGTTTTATCATTAATTGCCATGTCAATATCTGACGCTGTTGGAAAAAATGAGTTCTCAGGTTTACATTCAATTTCTTGTTTAACCGCTCCATGTAAAAAACTATAGTGATTGTTATTCCAAGATGGTACAGGATAGATAACTCCTTCACCGTTATTAACCAATGCTTTGTAAACAGTATAAATTAATGGACGAACTCCACCACCAACTAATATTTCATTTTCGTTATAATCTATACCTTGTCTTTTCTTAAGATATTCACTAACTGATTGTCTAAGATTTAATTGACCAGCAGACAATGGATAATTAGTTAGATTTTCATTGTAGGAATCAATGATGTAATCTTTAAGTTTTTCGGGGATTGGATTTATGCTTGAATCAAAATCACCAATTGTTAAATTTTGGACTTTTTTTGTTTTTGAAATTTCTTTGATTTGTTGAGAGATTTTGATGATTTCAGAACCTACAATGTTGTTTCCTACGTGTGATAATTTTTCCATGTATTAATTATAATTTTTAAAATTCTTTTTGTCAAACTATGCGGAAGGTGAGGGGCTCGAACCCTCGCGACTTTTACATCCTATCAGTTTAGCAAACTGACCCCTTCACCAACTTGGGTAACCTTCCTTGTATTATTAGTGTTCCAAAATTAATAAAAAAATAGAGTTTTGGAACACTAATAATTTTTTATATTAATTCTAATAGGACATAAGTTAATTTATATCCTGTAAATGCTCCGAGAGCGGACGGTATTGGAAACACAATCATCTTACCTAAATCGGTAACATACTTTGGTCTGTTAACAATCTTACCCATAAAAAAATAGTAGGTAATATATCCTAACAATACCGCCAAATCTGTCTTGGTTGCAATGAACACAACCAAGGTTGCACCTATAAATCCAAAGATGAAATTATCTCTAACTCCTTCCCATATTTCGTATGGGGTGGCGTCTTTATATTCTTTAACAATTTTTTGAAATGATTTTCTATTTCTCTTTAACATACTTTAATTTCTTAAATTCAAATATAAAAAAATCCCCCTGAATTTCAAACTCAGAGGGATAAATTATTTCTAATAAAAAATTATCTTATTTTAAGAATCTCAATTTATAAAGAGTACTATAAATTAATTCCTGAACAGTATCAATTTGATTTTGAATAAAAGACTCTTTAACCGATTTTCTATTTTTTTCAATATTATCATCTAATCCTTTAAAGTAAGTTATTAGTTGTTCTGTTGACTTATAATCAACCATTTTAATCGTTTTATAACCTGTTAACAAATCGTTTTT
>Ga0208600_1000040_pt1 | contig 16150 bp, 16 predicted proteins | sample LakMenEpi08Oct12_FD_150681 | JGI IMG/M metagenome (GOLD analysis project Ga0208600, IMG submission 150681) | Freshwater microbial communities from Lake Mendota, WI - 08OCT2012 deep hole epilimnion (SPAdes) | ecosystem: Environmental > Aquatic > Freshwater > Lake > Epilimnion/Euphotic zone ... | reverse complement strand
ATAATTTCTTTTCCTTGAATTTATTTAAGTCAAAGCTACCTCTCAACTCAGCAGATACCGCTGCTGCTAGTGATGTGTCTTTTTTAGCCATTTTGTTTAGTTATTAGTCTTCGTCATCAAATAATGAATCAAATTTACTTGCTTTAGGAGCTGGTTTAGCTGTTAAAGTGTAATTTTGAGTTTTAGGAGCTGCTTCCCAAGGTAAGTCATCTGTTTTGTCTTCAGTAGTAACTTCATCATCAATGATTGAACCTTCTTCTGCTTCTTCAGGTGTTAACCACTCTTGTAAAGATGCTTTCATTTCGTCAAATGAATACTTTTTAAACTCTTCAATTGGATTTGGTTGTTCATCTAACCAATTTTGAATTTGATTAGCATCCTCAGACAATGGAGTAACTTTTGTACGAGCCATAATTGTTGATTTATTATACTGTGTACCAGTTACATCTGGTCCTACTGTATTAATAATAATGTCTCTACCTTCTGCTACGTCTGTAAAGTCTCCTACGTCCTCGTTATCAGCTAAATTTAAGAAGTCCATATATAACTCCTTACCAAACTGCCATAACTTAATTCCGTTTGATTCTTCACCTCTAACAATAACAGGAGCAAAAATTCTCATTTTTGGATCTAATTTCTTAGCTAATCTCCAATTTTCCTTGTCATTTGTACTACGTAATTGTTTTGCAAATTCAGCAATTGGATCTTTATCACCCCACGATAGAGGAGAGATCATTACTTTTTTGCCAATACCATAGTAGAAATATAATTCTGTGAATGGGTTTTTCTTATTATACTTATTAGGTACAATACGAACATTTTGTTTTCCGATTGATGGTTTCCAACCTGAGTTTTTCTTGTCGGTTTTGTTTGAACCGGGTTTAGCTTGTAGTTTCGCAAGCTTCGATTTGATTTCTGATAAATCCATAACTGTATATTTGTTTAATTTAAAACTATTATTATTCTATAATATAATGAACACATTATGTGAGGCCAAACTAAGGCCCAAAAATTGGACCTTAGATGATTTTGTGTGGTATGTTGGGGTGATTTTTTATTTTATTTTGTTTTGATCATTAAATTTTGATTTTAACCATTCTTCTTTAGTAAGAGGTGCTCCACATTTATACAAAATAGCAGCACATCTTTCACTAGTTTTTTTAATTTCATCTACACCTTCCCAATATTTTTTTACAAAAATATCATATTTTTCATCTATTGTCATAAACTTTATATTTTAATTATTATCCTACAATCCAATCACCATTTATTTGATTTATAGCTACATCTTGATCTTGGTAATTATCATCATATATATGAATACCTGCGGCATCTGTTTCAAAATCCATACCTGCTGCTTTAGCGGCATATATAAAATTTTGTCTATCTAAATTCAATACCTGTAGTACTTTATCTAATTTATCATATCCATATGGTTTATTAATTAAAGCTTTAATTACTCTTACAGCATTTTTACCTTGTATAGTATTAACAAATGTTTTAGCCTTTTTTATATCTTGAGCTTCTTCATCTGCTAATTCTTTATCTACATCATCCCATGTTTTTTCTTCATTAATTTGGTTTTCAGTAATAATACCTGCTAATTTTTGCATGCGGATAAATTGTTCGTTTAATGGTTGTTTCATTATAGTGTTGTATTATAATTTTTCCGCAGCGTCTTTTAGATAATCACTTATTACTTCTCTTGGACTTGTATCATAATCCATATTCCAAATATCCCATATAATACCATAAGATGTAGGTCTAAATGTATCTGAATATCCAAATGAATTATCTATTTTACTTAAATAAGATTGAGGAATTGTCCATTCATCTTCCTCTTTATCAAATGTAAATCCTGCAGCTATTAAATTTTTAGCTAATTGAGGAGCAAAAGCTTGCATAATTTCATAATCAATACCATCTTGAACATAACCTCCAAAACTTTCTAAAGCATCCTCATCTTCATCTTCAGCTGTTAATTTATAAGCCCAATCAAAAGCTTCTTGTTTAACTTTTGGATTATTAACTACTGCGTCTAATCCTTTATAGATAGGATCAGTACCTACTAAGTCTAAATATTCTTGTGAATGTCCTTTCCATTGTTTATCAAATTGAGACATTAATGCCTCTTTGTCCATTTCAACTTCGTTAATTTGGTTTTCAGTAATTATACCCGCTAATTTTTGCATGCGGGTAAATTGTTCGTTTAATTGTTTTTTCATTTTAATATTGTTTTATATTTATACATCATAAGACCAACCTAACTCTGTATTTTTTAAATTTGGATAATCTTTAAATATTGCTTTTTCTATTTTTCTTACTTGTTCACCATAAATATCTATATATTTTTGAATAAATGGAGTATTATCTAATTCTAATTGGTCTGGTTGTAAACTTTTAGGAAGAGAAGTAATTTTTGTATTAGTTAAATTAAGATAATCTGTTACATTAAAACCCTCAGGTAATGAAGTTATAGGAAGATTATATAAATCTAAATCACCTTTTATATTTAAATCTTTATCAGTTAATGATTTAAAATCATATAATAATTTATACTTAAATGGAGTATCATATTTAGGATATTTTTCTTTAATAAATTTAAATAATTCATAAATGTAAGATTCATTTCCTATAGGATTATCATCTTTATCCATAAACGCATCTTCTTCATAAGAAAATTGATATTTTTCTTTACTATTTGGCTTAATAAAAATAAATAAAGGACCTTTAGATATATAATTATCAAAATGTTCTCTTGTTTTACCTGTAGCTGTACACCATTCAGTCCCTGAACCTAACTCACATGATACTCCATATAAATCCTTTTTACCCTTTGGTAACATATAAACATCAAATCCATTAGTAGAGCCAATATAAAATTCTTTATACTTATCTGATTTTACTACTCCTTTTTGTTGAGATGCATCTTTTGATTCCTTATCTAATATATCAACTGATGTTTTTATAAAATTAGATATATCTTGAGATGATTTATACTGATTAATATCAGCATATGGGTATTCTTTTTTACGCCTATCAAAAACCATAAAATATTTTTTATATTTATATGCGTCTTCTAATTTAATAGTTTTATCTATTACTTTTTTAAGTAACCAAGTGATATAAGCTGATTTAGGTGTAGTATTAACTATATCATCAAATGATTTCTGGTTAATTTTACCAGAATCTACAAATTGAGTTTTTAGCTGTTCTATTGAAGCTTCAGTTATTAATATTTGTAAAAGTGAAGATAATTTTATCATGATAATAAATATTACACTAAGTCTACTATTTTATGAATTTTAGTATTAAGTGTTTTTAGTTCATTATGCTGAGTTAATAAAATACTATTTTTATAGTGTTGCCAATCAATTCTAAATGATGGGTCAACTACACCTCTATTTAATGATTTAATTAGTTCATTAAGAGCATTAATTGTATATAGTGTGTTTGATTCTTTTTTACGATGTACTAATATTGTATTTGTTGGTATCGTGTTCACGTTACCTTGATCAATATTGTAAGTAATAACATACTCACCTGTATTTTGAACATGTAAAACAAAAATCTTGTTGTACATTATATCATATGTTTTAGAAACCTCATTTATTAGCCCGTCTAATCCCTCTAAAGCAATGAAGGTACATAGTAACCTATTATTCACGTCGAATGTATTAAAAATGTGTTGGAAGTCATAATTTATCGAATTATACATATCGCTGTTTTTATTTAAAGTCATAACTGTTACCTGTATTGGTTTTAATTTGTAATTTGTATTTTATAAAAATTTCACTAATTTTAGGTAAAATATCATCCTCACTTTTATCATAATCTAATAAAAATGAATCATAAGTGTAAAGTACAATTTTTGTATTTTTACCCCTTAATACCTTATGTATATCCATCAATATATTCATATTGTTAGATGTTTCCATATTTTGTAATATATAATTAAACAACTTGTTTGGATTCATGTTATCCAGCTTACTTAACTCATATCTGTACTTAGATATAGGACAATCATAATATCCTCCATATTGCAACATATCCCAAGCCTTATCTATAAACATTTGAATTTTTTTAAAATACTCTAAGTGAGCATATTCCTTAAATACTCCTCCGTATAGTTGTTTAAATGTTAATTCCTTAGCTGTTTTATAATCTACACCATACATTTCTGCAAACGAGGCGTGTATGTCTTTGTCTCCAAAATCATATCCAATTAATTGAGCAGCAAGTGTTGGATGGTAAGCTGATATATCCATTTCTACAAATATATCATTACTTGGAACAAAACTTGATCGTGTTTCTTTTTTTAGTGCTGCAAAGTTAATACCATTATAGGAATTAGCGGGTCTGCGAGTTGTAGTATAGATATTATATTGCGTGAATATTTTATCATTGTCAATTGAATAGTAGTCATTATTTGTTTCATAGTATTTTTCAAATATTGGTTTGTTAAATGTTATACCGTTTTTTTCAATCCCAAATAAAGCCAAAGTAACCCGGTTATTATAAAATTCGAACCACTCGGGCAAACGGTGTGGTATTAATGGTTTGATTTGGTTATACACGGTTTCACACAGTTCATAGTGTTTTGATACTGGTATTATACGATTAGTATCTTGTTTTTGTGGAAAACGTTGATAAAAATGTTGGTGTGTAAAAGTAGGTTGTATATCCGTAGGAGATATTAGTGATATATCGCAACATGCTTTTATCTGAAAGTAATATAAAAATTGTTTCTTATTGCGTACCCACAATTCTGGAATATCTTTTAAAACACTTTCGACATGATTTTTACTTATGTATAATGTTTCACTGTGGTTAACACATATTAGATATCCTTTAGTGTCATCAAGTGGCCTAATATAGACTAATGATACTTTATTTAAGGCAGGATGGATATTAGAATTGAATGGAATTACCTCAACAAATGCTTTTTGTGTCTTAAGATTGTATAAGACTTTTAGTTGATTTAATGTTTCAATAATATAATACATAACCTATTTTAGGCTATAATATACTAAACAAAAATTAGATTGCCAAATTTAAACGTAATACTTTGTAAAGTCGAACTTTAAGTAAGCGTCAAATTGAGGTAATAATAAATTTTTCATAGTTAATAAAACTATGTTACGATTTACTGTTGCAACTTGTTCTTCAATACCTGTTAAGTTCCAAGGAAGGAAAAACGGTAAATAATATTGCCAAAGTATAGTTGGTGCTTGAGATGATAATTTATCAAATGTGTTTTGATCTATTTCTAAATAGATAATTTCATTTGTTTTTTTACAAAAATAACGTCTGTATTCTCCTATTTGATAATCTTGTTGTGTTGGAATGTTAGGATTATAAACAGGGTTAAATACTTGATTAGTACCAATAGGTTTTATACTATTATAAATTGGACTACGTAATGTTGTTACTTCTGGTAATATTGTTTGAGTATTATCAGTAGTAAATGATGCATTATAAGGAATTATTTCTATTACTGGGTTATCATTTTGATTACGTCCTGTAAAATATTGTCCTGTAGAGGTTTTAAAATAATAACCAGTATAAGGAGTCCCAGTGGATTTGATTTGAAATTCTCCTCCATTAGCATATAAATTAGGTGTTATTTGAGATAAGGGATAATACATTAGTTATAAACTCCTTCTCCTATTTTTAGGTAAATATCTAAAGCATAACCAATTCGTTGAGCTAGTCCTTGAACGTTAGATCGTTCATATTTTGCTTCAACTACTTTTGCTGCTTGTACAACACCTGGGATACCAGTAGTTGTTACTTTTTTAAGTTCTCTTTTAGCTGCTCCTTCTACACCATTTAATTCATAAAGAACAAAGTATAATTGAGTATTTAATCTTGTATAATCTTTTCCATTAATAGAAAGTGGTACTAATTCAAAATTTTCTAATTGTTCTTTTCTATATCCTAACCATTGAGCTATACCAAGTGTATCTCCACCTCTAGTAGCTAATGGTTTCATTCCTGATTCTAATATAAAATTACCTATTAAACCTGCTATTTGTTCATTTGTATAACCGGCTATTCTAAAAACTTGATATGCTCGTTTAATAGCTACTTGATCAAAATCTTGTGTTTCTAAAATTATAGGAATTCCTCCAGCATTAAATGGTAATGGTTTATTTGTTATTTTAGGTAATGATAAAGATTCAATAGTTGTTTTCCATTTATTATTTTGAATAGTATGATTTATTCCTTTAATAAGGAATGTCATTTCTCTATCATAATTTGAAGGTAAATATTTAGTATCAACTGTAAATTCTTGATAAATTTTCATACCAGACATACCAGTCATTTCTAATGATACATTAATAGGGATAAATCCTGTTGATGTTGAAGCCGAACTTGTAAATTCAGCCATTACATTTTGTTGGTAATTTATAAATGAGTTTAATGTTGATTGATAAGTGCTAAAATTATCTTCATTCCATTGTGGTGGATTATTATTATCCGCCATATTCATACTTTGTACAAATTCAACATATCTTTGAGATGCAAGTTTATATTGATCAAGAAATGAAGAAGTAGCAGTTGTAGGTACAATTTTAGGATCTTCATATTTTTCAATATAACTACTAGTTAAACCAGAGTTTATTCTAGATAAAGCGGTAGCATCTTCTCCTACTACTTTAGCTCTTGCTGCTGCTCCAATAGTAATCATACTAGCAAACTGAGGTGTTAATTCAGTTTTCATTGTCATATCTGTTATAAAACCTGCTGAACCTGATCCATTTGGATTATATCCATATATTTCAAATTTACCAGGAGTTGTACTAGTTTGAGTTTTATAACGTTCATTAAATTTATCTATAACTGAGTTCTTTTTATATAATAAATTTTGATCTATAAATTTAATAACATTTGTTTCTTCATCTATAATAGGAACTATATTATTAATACCACCTAAACTATCACTAATAGTTTTACCTAATGCTTGTAAGAAATCAATTAATAATACTTTAGATCCTGGAGTTATTCGTAATTCATCTAATTTAGTTTCTATAAATGTATAATTTAAGTAAACATTCATAAGTTTACCATATTCACTAACACCATCAATAGATTCTATAAAATCAGCACATTTTTCATCTAATACTTGAACATCTAAATCAGGTATTTCTTTTTTAATTAGTACATATTTAGGATTTGTACTTATTTGATAATCTAAATAATTTATTAAATTAGAATCAACATCATAATCAATTTTAATTGCTTTAATATCATTAATAGTAGGTATAACATCTCCTTGTATTATTCTTAAAAGTGCTCCAAAACGAACATAATAATTAGGTGTACTGTCTTTCCAATTAACTTTAACTATATCTCGTAATTTATTATCACTTAAATAAGTAGGAATACTATAAACATTATCTGTGTTACGTTGAATATCTTTAGTTACTCTATTATTTAATTCATTTTTTAATGAATATAATCTAAAATTAATATTACTTTTAAAAGCTTCAGGCTGTAATGTATTTGCTTCAATATTTTCACCTACTATAGCTTCTCCTGCCGCGTATTCAATAGCAAGTAATCCAGGATTAGTTATAGCTTTTATATTTCTAAATAAACCATCTATAAATGTACTTGTTTCTTTTTTATAAGCTTCAACAGCTGAGTCAGTAGGTACTGTTGCGTCAGTATCAGAAGTAAAAACATTCACTTTAAGTGATTCTATAATATCACCCACACTTCTAATTGTTATGACTATATCATAACTTCCGTCATTATTAAAATTCCAACTAAAATTAACTACTTTACCAAATAAAGCATCATAATTACCAAAACCTTCAAGACGTTTTTTTACTATTAAAGATAACATACTATCTATGCTATTTTTTTTATTAAAAAACTCACTTTCTAAAGATATTGGATCTTTTATTACATCTCCTTTATTATTAGCATAAAATGTATGACCCCACTCTAATAAAACATAAAATCCTAAACGTAAATATAAAGTTTCAATTATTTCAAATTGAGCTCTATCCCAACATTTAATATTAACCGTAGCTGTTTTTAATGAACCTATGTTTTCAGTTTTAATATTAGCAGTTGTTATACCAGGCATTGGTCTTAAACCAAACTCTCCTGCTCCCCAACCATAAGCATAATTATTAAACACAGTAGGTTTACCTGTTGGAATACCACTTTTTAATCCTTTAACACCACCAAATAATATTGCTTTTTTTGCTAAATTTTGTCCAGTTTCATTTAAAGTAGCTACAAATGGACTATTTAATTTTTTTGGATCCGCTATTTCAACAGATGACATTAATTGTACAAATGATGTATCAGAAGTAGCGTAGGTTATAAGTTCAGGAGTTCTTGGATTGTTAGAATTGTATCCAGCCGCGTAAAGTTTTTGGCGGACACCTATTTGATCTAATATAACTTGATTAAAACCTTCACCTAATATATCCATATTAACTATTTATAACGTTGTACGCATCAACTACACTTGATGGGTTTGCTGGTATTCTTAATTGTATTCCTGATGGTATTAATAAACTACCTAAAGTAACTTGTGGGTTACCAATTGCTATTATCCACCATAAAGAACTATCTTGATAAAAATCTTGTGCTAATACATCAAAACGATCTCCTTGCTGAGTATAAACATATATATCATCAGCTGATAAAGGAATTTCTGGGTAGCGTACTGTTACATATACTACTTTTCCATTAATTTTTGTTTGAGGTATTCTAGCGTATCTATTCATTTTATAATCCTTGTAATTCTGTTAAATCATCTTCCTCACCAGGATCTCCTAGTAAAGGAGCAGAATCATAATTATTATTATCTCCAGTTGACAAAGCTATAAATCTTTGATCACCAAATGTTGTAACATTATTAGCGTAATAATTTACACCTTTAATAGTATTTAATAATTCACCTGGATTTCCTTTAATTCCATAATCATTATCTTGTTTTTGTGGAGCAAAAGTATGTATTGGAGTGAAGTTAAATCCTGATACTCTAATCATATGGGGTAATTCTTTAACAGATGGATCACTTCCTCCAAAATCATTAATTCCTATTTCCCAAGGTGATTCTGACGGTACATCATAAGTTAAACTGGTTATAAAACCTGGTTGAGAATATAAATATCCTCCTACAGTAAGCCTAACTAAAGTACCAGACATGTATCCTTTTTCATTATATGTAGGGGCTAAAGATGAAGCTAAATAATTTAATTTTTGATACATTGGAATAAGTTCATCTTTTGATTGAGCAGCTACAGTCCAAGACATATTTATTGTTCTATCAAAATTATTATACGTGTAAAATTTTTCACCTCTACCTATGTATTGAGTATCAGACCAATTAGCTGTATAATTATCTGAAAATGAATCTATAAATGCTCTAAAATGTATAAATGTACCAAATGCTGGCGCATTATTATCTATAACTTCAATTCTAAATTTACATAAATCATTAGTTCCAGCAGGATCTACAAATTGAGAACGATATAATGGTTTAGCATTGATTTTATCTAAAGCACCTAATTTATTTTGAGTTATAGGATCAAGAGCTCCAGCAGTATATGAAATAATATTTTTATCTCGTCTTCCTGGATTACCTAAAAATACTCTATTTTCTATACTTTCATCAGTATAATCAGGAGATATAGATAATATATTTGAGTTTTTAATTCCTTTTCTTAAGTGTTTTCTAAAATCAACTAATCTAGTGACTGTTTTAGTTTGGTATGTTTGTTGTGATTCAAGTGCTAATGCTGGATCAGCAACTATAACTTTAGGGCCCCCACCAGGTAATATACCATAAAATTGATTACGATTATCAATATATAAAGGATTATTAATACCTGTTCTAAATCTACCAGCTGATGCAAACTTTATAGATGTAGATCCTATACCTAAAGTAGATCCAGGTCCTCCTCTATAATTTAATATTTCTGTTCCAAAGGGTGATATTCCGGTTGATGGATTAACAGAAATTGAATTTGTTATTTTTGAATCTTTTAATAAAATTAATCTATTTGTACTTTTTGCTGTAATTCCTATTATAACTTCATTATCATTATATTGAGGAGAAAAATAACCATCGGGCAATAAACCTTGTTTATTAAAATGAGCACCAGCTACTGATAGTCCTACCTGTGCTAATGTATTAGTAGGCAAATATGGACCATTATTTGGTTGTATTTGAGGAGTAGGAATATTTGATGCTTGTGTTCTAACATTTGTTTGAGATAAAACATTTTGTTTAGCTATAAAAAGTAAACCTGGTGTAGTTGTAAAAAATTTAGCTAAACGTTCTACATCTGTTGCAGAACGAGCTATAACTAAACCATTAGTATTAAAAGTAGCTGAGGCTCCTGGGATTGGAGTAACTATAAATGGTTGTCTACTTGCTCCACCACCAGGAGAATCTTTACCGTATTTAAGAGTTAGCAGAGGCTCTACCCCATTTACACCACCTGTATAAACGTTTGGTGTAGGATAACCTGCCCCTCCGTAGAATTTAAATCTCTCAGGGTTAATAAAGATATCTTTTAAGCCCATTACGCTGGTTTAACGTCTACGTATTTTTGTGCTGGAGTTTTGATGTCAAGGTTTGATGGTTGAGGTAATGTATTTAATACTCCGTCATCGTACTTATTGTAATCACGTGTTACAGTTGAGTTAAAAGCACCATTTAATGAGTAGCCTGGAGCTTCTCCAAATGCATGCATTTTTGATTCTTTAGTTGCTAATGGATTAACAGGTGGTGTATTACCTCCATATTTACTTTGGTTTGAACCTTGTTTTCTTAATCTATCTAATAAGCTCATAGTTTTATGTTTTTAATTTTGTTATAAATATTAATATTATGTTACTTTATATGTACCCATACCAAATGCAGTGCCTCCTCTAGTAGTGTCAAATAATGCGACTCCTTCTTTATTTAATATAGCATTTAATGTAGCATTCATTTTTTCCATATGGTTTAACATAGGAATATCAGTTGATGATGAAGATGAACTTCCTCCTAAATTAGTACCTGCTATAACAGTATCATTGCGATCTAAACTATATGTACCTTTTCTACCTGATACCATTAAACCACCGTCTGGAGATATTTGACCATCATCTATTTTAACAGATGATTTAGCTGAATTCATAGCCATTACACCAGCTGCTATACCTCCAGCAATTGCTAATGCTCCTACACCTACAGTCATAGCACTACTTAAGCTTATTGCAGCTAACGCGTTGCCTATCATTGGTCCAAGTAAAGCTAATGCTGATCCAGTTGCTCTAAGTAATCCAGGTACTAAAGATAAAGTCACTGCTGTTCCTGCTATTGTTAATGCAGTTGCTATACCTGATACTAAAGGACCCATTTCTGCGAATACATCTGAAAATTTTTTAGCAGGATCAAAAAGAGCATGCATAATTTCTTTTACACCTTGAAGCGTTTTAGCTATTGGAATTAAAATATTACTTAATAAATCAGCAAGAGGTGATACTATTAATAATATAGGTTCAGCTAATGCTACAAATAATTCTTTTAATTTTTCTATTGTTTGACTAAAACGATCGGCAGCTGATTGTTGAGCAAATTGGTTTGCTAATTGTTCACTACCTAACTGTGCTTTAGCTTCTTCTAAACTTGTTTGTTTAACTAAATTATTAAATTTTTCTTGAGCTGTTTTACCATCAACTTCTGATAGTTTAGCTAGTGCTTCTCTATCCATTAAAGATTGAGCTAATTCATCTTTAGTTAACCCAGCTGCATCAGCGATCGCTTGCTGTTGAATTCTATTCATATTAGCGAAATCAGCAGATGTACCTACTTGTTTTGCTATTTCTTCAGCTGCTCCTGCTATATCATTATTTAAAGCTAAAAATCTTGCTCTTTCAAAGTTAAGATTTTTACCTGTTAATAATTCAGCTTCTAACTCACTAGATATTGAACTTTCAAAATTTAATAACCCTGAAGCTATTTTATCAGCTTGTTCTAAATTTAAACCATATTGCTTAGCTTTTACTACAGCTTCAGCTAATGCCGCTGTTCCTCCTTTTAATGATACTTTAATAGAAGCTGATGTTTTAGATACTTCTCTTAAAACATCCTTTTCATTAATCACTAATTTATTTTGAGCCGCGTAAGCTTCTGCTGCTCCTAATAGTTCAGATGTATTATCTTCTAATGTTTTACCATTAACTAAAGATATTTTTTGAATACCTATTAACTCATCATTAGTATAACCTGCTTGTTCTCTTAATTTAGTAAAGGTAATTAAATCTTCTTCATTTAACATTGCGTTAGTACCTAAAGATTTACCTACAGCTATTAAGCTTTCTTGTAATCTATTAGTATTAACAGCTGATTCTCCTGATAGAGCAGCTACACTAGTTAATTCATCTCGTATATGTAATGCTTCGTAATAACTAACATTAAATGATTTAGCTAAAATTCCTGACTCTTTGTCTACTTCTTTAAGAGCATGAAGTAATTGTTCAATACCTATAGCTAATAAAGCAGCAGGATCAAGAGATTTAGCTAAATTTTTTCCTAGTTCTTTTGCTAAATGTTTAGAAGCTTCAAGATTAGTTACATTACCTTTACTTGCTCCTACCATTGCTTTAGTAGAAGCTAAAGCTTTATCTATACCTAAATGAGTACTTAAAGCACCTAAACCTGCTTTTTGCAATCCTTTACTAAGACCTTCAGCGGCAGCTCCTAAGCTACCCATTGATTTTTGTATTTTATCTGCTATTACAGCTTGTTCTTCAAGTTCTTTATATACTTCAGCTTCAACTAATTTAGCTGCGTTTAAGTCTTTTAATAATGCTTCTTTATTTATTGAAGTACTACGAGAAGCTATTTCAATTTGTCTTTCAATAGATAAAATTTTAAGTTGTCTAGCTTCAATTTGTTTAGTGATATCAGCTCTAGTTAAATCTCCTTTATTTAATTTAGCTTGGTTTTTTTCAATTATATCAGTAGTTCGAGCTAATGCATTTACACCACCTTTTATATCATTAAATAATGTTTTACTGTATGAACTAGTTCTATCAATAGCATTTTTAAAAATCTCACCCATTTGATCAGCAATAGATCGTAACGCGTCTTCAACTATAATTGAAGTTTCGTTAAGTGTACTTTTTATTTCTGCCTCTGCTTTATTCTTAGCCATTTAGATATTTTGTTATAAATATTAAAGGCACCTATTTTCTAGATGCCTTTGTACTATAAGTTGGTTGATTTGATGCTTGTAATTTTTGTTTAGCTGATTTAGGGTCAGCAAAATCAATATTATTTTTATTTTTTGATGTATTATTATAAGCGTCTGATTCTTTTTGTCTTTGATCTGCTATAAAGTTAAATGTTAATTTTCTTAACCAAATAGGCATATCATATACTGTGTGATAATCATATCCACCGTTACCATAATAACATATATCATGGATAACTTTAAATAATTGAAATCTGTATTCGTTACTCAGGCCAAAAAAACGTAATAGTGATAGGAATGTTGATGACCTCCGATTCACCATCTGAATTAATGTAATTTGCTGTTAATTCAATATCGGGTTGTGTTTTTTTAAGATGTTCTCTAAAATCTTTAGAATCTCTAGCTAATAAATAATTATCAACAAATTCTCTAATTGTTTTTTTATCTGTATTTCCACCAACTGATAAAATCATATATTTTAATCTAGTTGATAATTCAGCAGATGAATTTTTATCAATTTTTTTCAATCCATCTAATTCAGCTTGAACTTCTTTTTCATCTTTACCTGTTAATAACTTATATGTTATTTCAGTTTTTGAATGAGGAAATGTATAACTAAAATTATTTGTACCTGGAGTGTGTGTTAATTCATCTAAATAACGAGTTGGGCATTCAGTTAAGTCTACTGTTACTGTTTCTTCACCCATTTTAAAACTATAATCTTTACCGTATCCTAAAATACGAGAAGCAATCATAATAGCATTTTTATCACCTACAATTAACTCATCATAATTAATCTTAGATACAATTAATGATTGTAATAATTTGTCTAAAACTACACCTTGTTTGATATAATTCTGGTTAGTTAATATATCCTCTTCTTTCGCCGTCATATATTTCATTTCGACTTTACCGCTTGATAACGGATTATCTGCGGGGTATATTAAACCTTTTGATGGTAAATCCACCATCTCTGTTGGGAATTTGAACTTGTTGTCTTCCATAAATTTGATTTGTTTATAACTATGTTTATATATATAAATATATGAGAAAAAAAGAAGCTCGCTAAAAGGCGAGCCATCTTAATCCTGTATTTCGGGAGGGGGAGGTTTAGAAATTTAAAATACAATAATCTGGTTGTATAGTTAATGCAATATTTTGTGCTGTTGAATCTGTATCCCAGTTGTAATCACCAAAGTTAGCTGATGTAATTAAAGCACCTTTGATAATCCATTCTGAAACAATATCACCTACTGGTCCTAATACGTCTAATGTTAAGTCTTTCTTATAAAAATCACTATAACCATCTCTACCAGTTACTGATTCGTGATGTAAACGTACCCATTCCATTACCGCCTGAGCTCCTGAAGGAGTGATTGGGTCAAATAATGTCATTTGAATTTCACCCCATTTGCTTTTACCTTTTACAAAACGTTGAACGTTAATGTGATTTAAAGCTACTGCGTCTTGGGTTAAATTTACACCTGCAACTCCTTTAATAATATACGCTGGAATACCATCCATGTATAAAATGAAACGGTTCTGTTGTTTCGGTTCGAACGCTGTGAAAAATATTTCGTTTGGATCTAATACTGCCATGTTTATTTTTTTGTTATTTATTCTTTATTATAAATATTATTTAATTTAATCCTTACGCTGGGAATGTTGCTCCTGTAGGTAAGATGTTGAAATCTAAGTAAATAAATTCAGCTGTTCTTGTAGGTTGGATATAAATTTGTCCGATCAACTCATTTCTATCAATTACGTCTGCTGTATTATTTGTTTCATTCATAATTACTCTAAACGCGTATAAACCTTGTTTTTGTTGAACTGATTCTAAGTATGGATTTACTTGTGATAAGAATACATTTCTTGTTGCTGTTGAATTTTGTTCGAATACTAATGTATTAGCAATTTGTGAAATATAGTTCTTAAGAGCAATTAACAATCTTCTAACATTTACTCTATCTAAAGCTGATGCTTGAGTTTGTAATGTTTTCTGACCATATACTACTGTACCTGTTCCAGGGAATGTAGCAATAGGATTTACTTTGTTTGTATATAAAGTATCTCTACTTGTTTGTGGTAATTTTTGTTCTGCTCTAATTACTTGTAATCCACCTCTGTTAATACCTGCTGGTGCAAACCAAGGCTCAGCTACTGTATCATTAAATGCAAACACACCTGCCATTACTGTTGATGCTGGAACCCAAACGTTCTTTCCTGTAGCAGGATCAATCATTTGAACCCAAGGCCAGTATGAAGCAGCGTATGAAGTATTTCTTGAATTAGCTTGTGTTGTTACAGCAGATAATGTTTGAGTCCCATAAGGCACTAAATCTAATATAAATAAACTATCTCCTCTTGTTTGAGTATTATTAATCATTGATGTACATTGTGATGTATATCCTGAGTTGTATAATCCTGGAGCAAATAAGATATTAAATTTGTATTCATCTTGGTTTGATAATAAGTCAATCATGTCATCATAATCTGCACCTACTAAACCTTGTGTATTTGTACCATTAATAGTCTCGTAAAAATTAGCTCCTGCTGCTACTGTACCTACACCACCTGTAAATGAACCACTTGAGTTAACTGGAATTGATGATGTATATTGTGGTTTAGCTACTCCTGTATTATCAAAATAATACGGAGTTGGAGTATTTACTGCTGAAACTCTTACATAACGTGAAGCGTTAAAGTAAGAACCAGATACTTCAATTTGGTTTGTTGTTGAGTTATAATTTTGATCTTGATCTCCAAGTACTTTAGCTACATAGTTAACAGCAAACGGATCTAATGATAATCCAGTCCAAGTTTCTAATACAATTGGATTATTTGTATTATCATTACCTTGACGAATTAATAAACTAAATGTTCCCGATGCTGTATCTGCGTTTGAGATTTGATATCTAATGTTATCTGCT
>Ga0208600_1000036_pt1 | contig 16956 bp, 24 predicted proteins | sample LakMenEpi08Oct12_FD_150681 | JGI IMG/M metagenome (GOLD analysis project Ga0208600, IMG submission 150681) | Freshwater microbial communities from Lake Mendota, WI - 08OCT2012 deep hole epilimnion (SPAdes) | ecosystem: Environmental > Aquatic > Freshwater > Lake > Epilimnion/Euphotic zone ... | reverse complement strand
TCCAAGTGGTCTTGCAGTGTCTGAAGTATCAAACGGACTTTGGATAGTAGGACCAACAGGATCTATTAATTTTAATGCATACAATGGTGTGACAACATTCCCATCTAACTTTGGAACAGGAGGTACATTTTTCCCTGACTCAGGTTCAGGAAGTTTTGGTATAGTATCAAATGAAACAAACAGAACTTTATTAGTACCTACAGGATATGTCTCAGGTGACTTTATAATTGGTACTTCAACATATGAAGGTGAAACACTTATATCTATGGGATTAAGTGCAGGAGATATATTCACTTGGAGTTGGGGTTCAGGAGAAAATACAAGTACAATAGTGATGAGTATCATATAATAGATATTTATTAATATAAAACCAAGATACTATGAAAAAATTTTTTAGCAACTTATTTAACGACAATAACTCAATTAATGAAAAGGCGGTTATCGGATTTATGGCATTTACAATGATGTGCATGTTCGCAGTAGTTGACATCATAACAGGCGCAATGAATAAACCACTATTGATTAATGAGTTTATTTTTGATTCATTTAAATTTATCACAATTGCTTGTTTTGGTATTGCATCCGTTGATAAGTTCATCAACCTGACAAAAGGTAAAAACGAAGACGAAGAGTAACTTACTAATCCCCACTCACAAGGTGGGGATTTTTGTTATTATCAAGTATTTATTGAGATATGAGAGATTTAATTAAAAAAATTTTAAATGAACAATTGTATGAAAAGTCGGTAATTGCTGAAATGGCAAAGGCGAAAGGTTATTGTGGAAAACATTTTAGTTCAATATCTCCAGAATTACCATTCTGTAACGCGGCAGAAAATTACATTAAAACTGAAATCGAACAAATTGGTAAAAGAAAATCAAAAGTAATTTTTGACAAATTTAGAAAAGGTCTTGCCAGTTTTTATGAGAAAATTGAAGACGATGTTTTAGAAATAAAAATTGAAGAACTTACCAATATTCATAATGTTGTGATTGAAGGAAAAAAAGAACTTCAAGACGCCGAAAATATGTTAAGAGGTAATTGTACAAATATTAATTACGTTGCCAAAAGACAAGTTAACTTATTGAAAGATAAGGCTCAATTATATTTTACAGGTAAAAATGGTGAATATAGTTTAACAAACAGATTGGACACCAACTATTCAGCGATTGCTATTTTATTTACAAAATTTTTCTCAAAAAAAGGTGCGTTTGATGGTGTTGGATATGATAGTAATAATGATTGGGTAAAAATTACAAAAAATTGGATTGAACATTCATTTAATCCATCAATTAACTTTATAGACATTAGACCTGAACACGAAAAAAATGATAAATCTGCAGAATTAAGTAGTTTAGAATTTCAAGAATTAGCAAAAATATATTTTAGTAATAGTATTACGTTTGGTTCAAGTGAAATTAGAAGTATGGTTGATGATGTTCTAACTGATGTTAGAAAGAGAGGTTTTGAAAGTGAAAAACAATTTGAAAAATCTTATTTGGATGACGGAAAAAAAGAATTTAAACGATATGCTAAAGACTATGGATTTGTTGATAGATTTTTAGGTATTGATTTTATTTATAAAGGAAAAAACTTTTGGATTCCAGTACAAGTTAAATCTAGCCCGCAAGAAGCGACATATCTGATTAGTAGTTTAGGTTGTAAAACTTATGTAATTGCCGAAAAAACAGGTAAAACTTTTAAAATTAACACATTACATTCTGATAAATTAAGTGATTAATTTAAAGAATAATTGCGTATATTTGCGTAATGACAAAACAAGTAAATTCCGATAAACCTACAAGATGGGAGGTTGTATATGAAAATGAACAATGTATTTCTATTTGGAAGTATGATTCAAAAATAACAACAAATGGTCCTATATCCGTTGAACATAAATGGAAGAAGGGATTTGATACTCCTGTATCAACTAAGAAAAAAACTTTAGGTGATTTAGCTAACGACGCTAAAAAAGTGGTAAAATCAAAGAGACCTAAGTCTTGATTCAATAATCTGTTTTAATTTTAATAAGGTTTGTTTGTCTAATGATGAAACAACCTCTGAAGTGTTTTCAAGAACAAGTCGGTCTAATAATGATTCTTTGATTTTGTTATCGTTAACTTCATATACCCTATCAAAAGTATGCTCACTTTCCTCAAAATTATCGTAAGAGGTTTCACGACGATTACGACCATCGTATAAATCCCAATTACCCTCTTCTCTCTGTTGGTTTGCAGAATCAATAACCCAGTCCTCATCGTAAGAATCAAAAGATTGTGTAAGATATTCTTCATATGAACAAGTACCCCAAACACTGTAGTCTAAATTATAAGTTTTTGCAACAGGTATTATAAGGTCTTCATATGATAATATATCACTTTTTTCCATAATTTTGGCAAGAATACCGTCGTTAATGTAAAGGAATTTTGCAAAGAATTGAACGTCTTCATCAACAACATTCATATTAAAATATTTTCCAATATTTTCTAATTCACTAAAATGTTCGCCGTAATCGTTATCATTATATGGGTTATCTGTTGGGAATCCAGCATCAATTAACTTTTCCGCAATGAAGAATAATTGTTTTTTTGATACTTTTGAAAATTGACTTTGTTCTGTTGCCATGTTAATAAATATAAAAAAAGGTGATAATCTCTTATCACCTTTAATTTATTTTTCTTCAGTTTCCCAACCTTCTTCATCATACCAATATTCAACGCAAGGATATTCTCTACCTTTATCGTCAATATGACACCAATGAGTTTTTTCTTCGTCTAACCATTTCCAATCTTTCCCTTCCTCACCTTCAGGTAAATCAGGATTATCTAATGGTGGATGATATGAATTGACATCAACATATCTGTAATTACAAGAACATCCACGATGAACACAATCATCACAATAATTAGGATTACCCCCACCTGAATAACCAGGACCATAAGTCCAAACAGCTACTTTTCCGCAATCACATAATTCTTTAAACATATTCAATCTCTTTTGTTTCAGGGTTATACTCAATTACGATTGGTTTGTTCTCATATTGGTATCTCTCATTCAAAACACTTGCATTTAAGTATTCTGTACCATGAAACGATTTTTGACCATAAGCCCAATGGATGTGACCACAAACATGGATTTTTGGTTTAACTTGTAAGATTCTATTAAACAAATCTTGACACCCCACATTTAATCCTTGAATTGTGTGGTCAACCATTCCGTAAGCAGGACCATGAGTAACCAAGATATCAAGACCTTCAGGTATTTTTTCCCACTTCTCAGCGAGTTTCTCCCCTCTAGGTAGGTTGAATGCCCAATTATAAAATTCAGGTTGCCATGGACTTCCGTAGATTTTTACACCGTCAATTTCAACCATCTTGTCAAAAAGATAATGAACACCTTTTTCTTTATACTCAGGAGCAATGTCGTGGTTGGTTTCAAATCCCCAATCGTGATTACCGGCAATGAATACTTTATGTTTGAATGGTGTGTTAGAGAACCAATCCAAGAATTGTTTGATTTCGTGGGTTTTACCAACATTAGTGCAATCGCCCGCATGAATTAAGACATCACCTTCACCCAAGATATTATTAAATCCCTTGCTTGTCAAAACTTCGTGTTTTCCGTGTGTGTCGCTGATAAATACAATTTTCATAATACAAATATACTAATAATTTACTAATCCCACCATCCTCTTAACCCTGATCCGTCAAATTGTTCGTCCCAATCAATCTCTTTGTCAAATTTGGTATAATCTTGTCCTTTTAAAATTACGAATAATTCACTCCACTCTTTTTCCTGAATTTCATTAGATCTATCAAATATTTTACGATTGTGAATTCTTTCTTCGTCAGTATCGTTATCCACCAATTGAGAAAATCCTGGTTTATCTGGAACATCTTCAAATTCCCAATCATTAAAAATTAAATCTCCCAATTCTTTTTCAGCCATAGCAAGATAATTATCTTCTCGACAATTTTTAAGTATTTCAATTGCTCGACGCATTGCCTGAACCTTTTTAAGACGGGTCTTATCAATCTCATTACCATGTTTTTCAATATTACCCACCATATTAGTGTATGATGTTTCCATAAACTCTAATGACCCATTGTAGTCAAACCAATAGTGATTCCATAAAGGTTTTCTAAACCTCCAAATGTTTTTAAAAAATCGTGGTAAGTCATAACGAAATAAGTCGTATGTCTTATACCACCAAGTGTTGTGTCTAATCATAGTTTTGAGACTATCTCCAAAACTATCCGCAAATTTTATTTCCATATTATTCGGGTTTTTGTGTTAATTCTTCAGAGTTGAATTTTTTGTCTAATCTTGTATAAAATTTTTGATCAAGAGTATCTCTCAACCTTCTGCTGAGTTGAAAATTAAGTTTTATATCAATTTCACGATATTGTAGTTCAAATTGATAAATCAATTTTCTAGCAGTTCCTTCTTGTAATGGTGTCTCACATGAATTGATAACTTTTTCAATCCAATTTACAACGTCTCCATAATGTTTACTTGTTGATGCCATTTTATTTTAATTTAGAATACAAATATAGTAAAAAAATAAGACCCGTCAAAATAAATTTACGGGTCTTTTAAAATAAAAATTAAATTATTTAAGAGAAATGATGTTTTACTCTATCTAATAATTTTTCGTTGAACTTTATTCCGTGTCTATTTTTAAATTGTTTTAATAATGTTTTAATTGATTCGATTTTACCTGATTTAGATAATAAAATATAAGCACCTAAGTCAGCGTCTATTTCATCATCCTCACTTCTTGGACCATCATGACCCATTATAATATGAGATATTTCATGTGCCTCAATAAATTTTAACACTTCGGCACCTAATCCATTTACTAACTGTTCTCCATCAATAAGAACCAAATTTTGACCTGGAATCATAAAACCATACCCATACTCTTCAAAATAGTCTTTTAACTCCTCATATTGAGGATTTTCCTCAAATATTACAGCAATTTGTACACTTGGTAGGAATTCGCTATTGTATATTATTGGGTTTGATTCTTCCATTATGATAATAATTTATAATATTCGTTAAAATGTTTAATTCTGTCAGCCAAACCTATTGTGCCGCCATTAACTCTTTTAGTTACAGCAGTTACTGTTGCGTTATCAGATCCTCTATCACAAATTGCCCACAATTTATTGGAATCAAAGAAAAATGCGGCAGATGCTAAAGGATATTTGGTTGCGACTAAATCAGGGTTGGAAACAGTATCTTCACCGATGAACCTCGCAAATCTACTGTAATTATCTTTACCAGTCAACTGTATAAAACCCCGCCCTCTAAATTTAAAACCATCCCCTGTTGATTCGGGACCATTACCCATTCTACCACCATAAACTTTACTTGCGATTTTTTGTGGTTGACGTGCGTATGATTCTGCCAAATTACCTGGAAAATATTTTCCAAAAATACTCTTAAGACCTGATGCGGAATAATTAACATTTTCGGTAACAGCTTTAAATCCACCTGATTCGTGACCACACTGTGCTAAAAAATGAGCCAATCTTAAATTATTTGTTATATTAAATTTTGATGCGGTTTCAGGTATTTGTAAAATAACTGAATCGGGTATATGACCTTTTAATTTATCAATTTTTAACCCATTAACAGGTAAAATATTAGAGGTTGTTGGAGTTATGATTTTATCTTCTTTAATAATTTCATTACCAAACATTTTGTTCCAAGTTTCATCACCAACAATACCATCGGCACCTAATCCATTTTTGGATTGCCATTTTTTAACCGCAGCTGAAGTTCCAGGACCGAAGATACCATCAGGTTCTAAACCTGCTTTTGTTAAACCCAACTTTGTTTGGAGTTTTTTTACGTCTTCTCCTTTAGACCCAATTTTTAGTAACATATTTATTATTTTTTAAATAAATATATTTCAAGTATTGATTTTAAAGTATTTATCTATACCAAGATACTATTAAAATGAAAAATTTATTCGTTTTGATGCTAATTATGCTATTATCATCATTTAATCACCAAGACCCACCCAAAAAAGTTTTTATTCAATCAGTTAATAATAAGATTGAAGTTGGAACTTTGGCAAATAACAGAAATTTGTCCTTTGGGTTTAAAAACATTCTTTTAGAAAACTTACAAGAATTAAATTACGATGTTGTTTCGTCTGCAGAAGATGCTGATTACACCATCAAAGTTGAATTATTGTATTTTGACGTGTTGGAAACAAATTCCGGATTCTCAGTTTTTCACAAAAGTGAAAATGAAACTGTATTAAGAATTAGAGGTTATTTGTATAACAAAGACGGCAAAAAACTAAAAGAATTTGTTTCCGTTGGAAAATCATCTGAGATTTCCATGTCAACACTTATAATATCTGAAGGCGGAGGTATCAACCAGACCTCAGTTTCTAATGTTATAAAAAAGTCCTCTGAGACATTAATCCTTAATCTATTTAAAAAATGAAAAAAATCATTTCGGTTATATCCATCTTACTATTAGGTATGGTTGGATATGCACAAACACCCGAAATAGGACATTTTGAACAACTAAAAACGGTAAGAAGAGGGGACACAATTGATGTTGCATGGTATTACAAACCAGCTTCAGGGGTTGATGTCAGAACTTTTCAAGTTGATTTTCAGTTTAAGAAAACCCTATTTACTCACATTTCTTCTAATGTTGATGCTGTTTACTCAAACAACTCACCAACATTAAATTATCAGGAATGGAAAAATTACAAGTATGGTTCTTACTCGTCAGCAGCAGGAACATACAATTACACATCGGATACAAACTGGACGGTGGGTCGTAACTACTTAATCTTTGCGTTAGGTAGTTCATCTACATTCTCATCAAACGGTTATATTATCCATAACAAATTCATCATCAATGATGTTCAACCAAATTACGTATCAGATTCAATTATTGTGAATTGGTCAAGAATGTTTAGAGTGAATGGAACCACGATAGGAGATAATGTTGCAACTCTATCACACCAAAAACAAGCAATTAAATTGTTGGGTAATTTAACAATTTCAGGTAAAGTTTGGTTTCCATCAACAATAACTGCGGGTCTACTTCCCACAATTTATTGTTATGAAAACAACACAGGTGTTTTAGTTTCACAAACAAAACCAACTATTAATGGTAATTACACTTTAATTAATATTGATGAAAAAACTAAATATAAAATTGAAGTTAGGTTTCCTCAAGATAGTTTAGAAAAAATGAGGGATTATGCTGTAACCATTTCAGATGCTATCAAGGCATATAATGAATATGTTAATACAGATGTTAATCAAAACTATGGTCGGGCTTACTTAAAACATGGTTTAGGTTTATTGATTAGTGATATCAATTTAAACTCTAAATTTGATGGTGGAGATCCTTATGGGATTTACGCATCAGTTTCTGGTTTAAGACCAATTGACCCTTCAAAATTAATAAATGTATTTAGCAAAGGTGAATATGATTCTCTTGTATTAGGAGGTAACCAATGGGTTGATTGGACTGCTTACTCTGACAGAGGAAAATTCATTTATGATAGTGTTGGAACAAATAATCTAACATTAGATGTTAAATATTTTATATTGGGTGACGTTGATAGAACACACTCATCACCGGTATTTAACGGAACGAGTGAAGTATTTGCTGCGATTTACAAAGGACAATATAATGTTGAAATTCCAAACGCATATTCTGTTGGACAACCGATGTATTTACCATTTAACATAAACACAAATGGTGATTATAACAATGGATTACAATTTGAAGTTAAGTATGATGTGAGTAAAGTTAATTTTGAAGAAATAATATCTAATTTACAAGGTCCGTGGTTACAATATGTTACACATGATAATGTGAATGGTATTGTTAGATTCGGAGCGATGAACAATCAAAAAAAAGGGTCACTACAAGGTGTAGTGACCCCTTTCAATCTTAAATTTTCAGCCAAAGTCTCAACAAACGACATAACAACTGATGTTGTCGTGAGAGAATTAATGGATGCTTCAGATAAAGAAGGAGACCATTTTAATATCGTGTTAAAATCACAAAGAGTTGTGATGATGTATAAAACACGAACAATAAATAACATAACAGAGCCAATCGTAAATCTTTACCCTAATCCAAATAATGGTGAATTTAAACTTGATTTTGAATTACCACCTAATACAAATGTGAATACATCTATTTATGATTATCAAGGTAAACTAATAATAAATTTGGGAAATATTGAATCAGGTTTTAATACAGCAAAAACAACAAAATCAGTTGAAGAACCTCAATTACCTCAAGGAAACTATTTATTAGTGGTATCAGGAGACGATAAACAAATAAATAAACCTTTTATTAAATTCTAAAAAAAAATGTCAGAAGAACAAAACGTAGAGACAAATGACGGAACATGGTCAGGTCTTAAAAAAACAATTATTGCAACATTAACAACTGTTATTACCGGAGGTGGAGTATGGTTAAGTACTACTTTATTTAGTGGTCAAGAAGAACCACAAGTACAACAACCAGTTCAACAAGTGGCACCCGTGATTAACATTAACAACACCCAGCAGCAACAATCTGGTGGTGAAAAAACAATCATCATAAAAGAAAAAGCGCCAGCGGCTGCACCTGCTAAAAAATCAGAAGAACCAGTTAAACCTAAAAAAGAATTCACAGAAGAAGAACCAAAATGGTAACTAATCAACAACCAACAGGATTTAAAGAACTTTTAAGTGCGATGATGAAACGAAGATGGTTTATCACCGCAATCGTACTTGGTGGTTTTATGATTATCATATTTGGCATTTTTTTGGCAATTATGGGTAAAACCCCAATGTCCTCTGAATGGAAAGAGTTACTTCTTTTATTGTTAGGTGCATTTATTGGTTCTTATGGTAAAATCATTGACTATTGGTTCAGTGATACCGACAAAGATAAAATGCTAGTCCAGAAAATGGATGAGGAGGACGGTGTATCGTTATCAAATACTACAGACATACCAAACAACCCAATCGTTCCTATGAGTATGGTACCATTAGTTTTACCAACAAGTGAGAAAGTTGAACAACCTGTCCAAGCTAAAGTAGGTGTTGAAATCGATGAAGATGGTGATGGTGTAATGGATGGTTTAGATTTCGATGGTGATGGTAAAATTGATGAATATTTTTCACATAGAAATTGTCAGCATGTTTGGGGTGATTCAGATGGTGACGGTGATGAAGAATGTCTTATTTGTGGATTAATTAAACCAATTGAAGAATAATATGAAAAAGTTTAAATTAAACAAAATGAAACAAAAAATATCGGTGTTTATAATATTTTTATTATGTATTTTAACACAAAATGCTGTTGCTCAAACCATAGGTAAAACAAAGACAGAATCTTATGTTGCGGAATTTGAAAAGAAAAGGGACATAAGTGATTATATGAAATACGATGGTCCTCAAATACCAATCCAAATCCTTAAATGTGGTATATCTGAAGAAATGTATGAGATGTATCCAGAATTAAAAGAAAAAAGAGTTGGTTTGGGCGTTGCTAATATTTCAATGGAATATTTGGAAAACTTAAACAGATTTAAATTTACTGAAAGTCAAACAGAAATTAAGAATCGTATGGTTTTACAATATAAGGCATCTGCTGCAGGTATTTCCGAAAATAAATTAGATGGTCGAGGTAAAATCAATTTGGCAAAATATTTTGTAACGATTGAATGTTATGATTATTCAATATCTGAAGACGAGACAATTAGTTTAAAAGACGGAATTAAAGATAATATGGTAACTCGTATTGGTTTACAAGTAAGATTTACCGATGCGGAGACTGGTTTAGTATTTGGCGGATCAGGATTAGGTGAGGCTAAGACAACAAGAGAACTTACTTTAATATCCGATGCAACCATCGATCCAATTAAATTCAACCAATCAACAATATCAATCGCAACTAAAAAAGCATTAGATGTCGCAGTTGTTAACATTCTTGATAGAATGATTAAAAAACAAATATTCACCAACTAATTAAATGAAAAAGTTAAAACCAGTTTTTCTTTTATTATTTGTGTTATTCACAAGTTTAAAAACTATTGGTCAGTCATTAACTTACACATTTATTGACCCATGTACCAAAGAAGTAACATATTTTAGTGTTCCAATTCAAAGTGGTGGAACAACAATATTCTTTTTGGGACAACAAAGATATTTCACCGCTGGAGATGTATCCAGCGGTGTCTTTGCCTCTTGGATAAGTCAAACATATACCGATTACCGAAAAATTTCACCATGCGGAGTACAACAAGTAAGGGTTACACAAAATCAAATTACATCACAAATTATAGGTAATACTATTCAAAGCGTAGTCGGTAGTATTATGAGCCAAACAAAAATCGAATCAAATATATCAAAAGATGATAAAAATAATACTAATGATGGTTCTACTACCCCTAACATTACTAGCAATAGTGATAGAACTAGCAATAATAATCAAGGAAATACGACTTCAAATACAGGATCGTCAAGTTCTAAAAATGAATCCAATGGTGGTAGTAATAATGGAACTAATAATAAAAATAACGGATCGGGTACATCAACAAATCAAGGAGATAAAAATACTGAAACTAAAAAAGAAGATAATGAAGTAGTTGGTGCGACAACAATGACCGTAGATGCCAATAACGATAAGGGTGGTAATGGAGGATCAAGTAAAAGTAATACAAGAAATAATCCCGTTATCGTTTCATCAGATCTAACAAGCGCACAAAATTTAGACAGAAGTTATACAGGTATCATAAATGTCGGAATGTCACAATCATCTATGACTGGAACCTCAAGTTGGGGTGTTAATTCCATGATTTGGTTTAATCTTAATCAGTTTGCAATAACTGGTAGATACACAAAAATACAATATAATAAAACTCGTAAAATAAAATTGATTCACAATTTGAACTTAACAGGATTATATTCTTATGGAAATATATTAGGATTTGCGGGTTATAGTACAATATTAAATGCGGGTAAATTTGGTATAACGGGAGTTAATGTTAGTGGTGCGATAACAAAAACACCTGAAGATGAAAATTTATTTATTAGTCCTTCGGCAACCGCGTTTTACACTAAACCATTTAGAGTTGGAAAAAAATTAGTCCTATCACCTGAATTGTATGTTATCTCAACTCCATTGATTTATTCATCTGTGGATAAAGTTACAGTATCAGATAGAACATTTAGTTCATTTATTGGAACAGGTGTTGATTACCAAATCTCAAGAAAATTTAAAGTAAATATTAATTACAAATTAAACATGAGTACCAATCCTGATTTTCCAGTTCTTTCGTTTTTCTTAATTGGATCAAAGATTAATTTATGATGAGACATATAATTTTTATAATACTATTTTTAATTACGTTTTCATTAAGTGCTCAATCACCCTTATGTACCAGTAGACCTACAACATTTTGTTGTGAGTATGTTTCAAGTGTTACTATAAACGGTAGAACATATAGTGGTAGTAATGGATTTGCGGCATCCTCAGGTGGAAATCCTGCGGGTTATTATGATTATACAACAGGAACTGGTATTCCAACGATAACCGCAGGTCAAAATATTTCAATTTCATATACAGCGGTTACGAATGGTAATTATATGGAATATTTTAAATTATGGATAGATTTTAATGGTAATGGTAGTTTAACAGATCCGGGTGAGTTAGTTCATAGTAATAATGTTTCTTGGGTCGGAACAAGAACAATTAACGCAACATTTGTAGTTCCAACAACAGTATTTAACGGACAAGTGTATATGAGATTTATTATGCAATATTCAGGTTCACCTATTATATGTGGAACCTACCCTTATGGTAATACTTTTGACTTTAAGACTACAATTGCAGGTGCCCAACCAAATCCTAATCAACCAATACCAACAGAAACTATAAGTGGTAAAATCAGTATTCCAATAGGATTATCTGTAAGACCAAAAGTTATGTTGTATAAAGTAATTGGAACCTCGTTAAGTTTAATTGATAGTGTAATTGTTGATGTTAATGGTAATTACATTTTGAAACCTAATGAATATAATGTAACATATAGAGTAGTTCCATCTTATTCTGCTGTGTTGACCTCATCGGATTTGGTTAATCTTTTAGATGAAGCAAAAAATGTTAGTGTCCCACCAAAATTATCACCAGGATTAATATTAAATACGGGTCCAAAAATGATGGCAGGAGACATAAATAACGACGGCAAAGTGTATATTGATGACGGATATTTGTTGGCGAGAAATCTATCGGGAATGAACCCTATAAACACAGTATATTGGTTTACCGACTCACAATACTCAACAATCACATTAAGTAATTTTAACATAATAACACCATCGTCACACTTTATTGTTAATTTTACAACATTTTCAGTTATATTAAACATAAAATATGTTGTTTTAGGTGATACTAACTTATCATCTTCTTCACAATAAGTTAATTCTCAACCTCAATACCAGTATTTGATATTGAAATCCAAATATCAAATAGTAAAAATACCAAGTAAAACTCTATATCTGAAATTGAGTGTATTTCAGGGTAATTATATTCCTCGTATAACCAATATATTACCTTAAATGCGACTATTATCCGTATTATAAGTAAAAAAAACCCTAGTAGTATTTTCATAATACAAATATAAACTATTTATTAAAATAAAACAAAAATATTATGAATTTACGTGAATTTATTAAAGAACAATTAGAGAAACATTTAGATAAAACTTTAATATTAAAGGAGGAAACTAAAGTTTCTGAATCGTTAAAGTATCATATTGATAATAATATATCTTTAACTGACAATATTTTTAGAGTTTATTCCGAAAGTTATTTTGATTTAGTAAATGAAGTAAGAGAACTTTACAATAAAGGTAAAATTGAACTTAATGAAGAAGATAAATTAATGGTTGAATCTGATTTAGGTAAAAAAGTTAAGATAGGTAAAGAATATATTTATTTAGACGCTCCTTACATTTATGAAACTGAAACTGAGGAGGATATTTTGTCCGAAGCAAAACATCGTGGTAAAAATGTTAAACTTGGTAAGCCATTTAGAACTTCAGGTGGTCCTAAAAAGTTTGCGGTATATGTAAAAAGTAAAAGTGGTGGAGTTAAAAAGGTAACTTTTGGAGATCCAGGATTAAAAGTAAAAAATTCAAACAAAAAAGCGGCAAAATCTTTCAGAGCAAGACACAATTGTAAAGATAAAAAAGATAGAACAACTGCTGGATACTGGAGCTGCAATGTGGGACGTTATGCTAAACAATTAGGTTTATCTTCATCAAATTCTTGGTAATGGAAATAGAAAAAATTAAAAAATATCTACAGGTTTATTTAGATGAGGTAATTATTCCCGAACTTAATAATGAATTAGTTGGTGAAAATGACGAACCAATAAATGTCACCATATATAAAATAAATTATGGTGAGGCAAATCCGAACAGAATAAACTTTTTTTTAGATATGGACCCAGATTGGTCTAAAGGAAGTTTTACTAATAAAATTAATTCTGATATATCAAGTTTTTTTAGAATGTTAGGTGTTGACAAGAATCTACACATTTATTGGAATAAAAGACCCTTATTTTAATATGGATTTCCCATTTGAACAGATAGAAAAAGAAGGTAAAATAGTTAGGACATTTAGTCCTGATGTTGAGGAAGATGAATTAAAATGGCATCAAGATTTAAAAGACCGAAAAGTTACTATTATTGAGTGCGGAGGATGGTCTTTTCAAATGGAAGATGAATTACCAATCAAATTACAAAATGCCAAACAAATATTCATTCCGAAATTTGCTTGGCATCGAGTTTTAAAGGGTAATGGTGAGTTAATTGTTGAAATAGAAGAACTCACTTAGTTTTTATCACTAATATTAATTACCAATAACCCAATCGGATCTAAATGCTTCATTAGTATATTGTTCCATAACAGGTTGTGGAGAAGGTTCATCATAACCAATTTTTTCCTGATAATATTCGTTATTTAACCATAAAGTTTGGTTATTTTTTTCATCATCAGACAATAAATCCCAATTAGTTTGTTTTGTTTTAGTAAAATCTTCTTTTATTATCGACATAACATCAATTGGTAAACCACTATCTAAAGAATCAATTCTTCGATCAATTAAATCCCAAAAAGAAGTTTCTCTATCGTATGCTCCATCAAGATTTTTAAATGCAGCAACACTATTTCCTGTAAGTTTATTAATACAATAAATTAAAATCCCTCTTTGTGAATATCTTAAATAATATTCAGGATTTTTTTCACTTGTAGTACACCACTTAGTTCCCGCACCATATTTTTTGGATGCTAAAAATGAAAGAGGTTTAATAATTAACCATTCATCAGTTTCATATAATTTTTGAATTTGTTTTTCTAAACTTTTATCAATTAGTTTTAAAGACGATAAAGCTATTTGAAGTTCTAACTCGTTAAATGTTTTATATGTGGTCAAATCATTATTAGTTATTAATTTTCTCTCATTCAATTCTATAAATTTTTTAACATTTTTAAAATTACTATACCCGATATAGTCAGTTAAAATTCTATGAATGTTTAAAATCTGAAAGTTAGATTGTTGTTTTATGAATTCAATATCAAAATCAAATTCACTAACTAATTCGGTTGTTAAATCTCCAAAGTATTTTAAATCATTATTTTTATTCTTCATCAAATTAATAACCATCTCAGTATATTTTGGTTTTTTGAAAACATCGTGAATCACACCTATAACATCAATTGTTAGATTAGGGTTTTGTTTTTTTATCTCATCAATTTTAGACATAATTTTAAATTTTTTGTTAAATGTAGAATATATTTTTTAATAAATCAAATAATTAACCTATCTTTGTTAAATGAAAAAAATAACAACTATACTATTACTATTTTTAACTTTAACCTCAAGATCCCAACAGAAAGACATACTTTATATTCCACAACAAAATTCCTTGGTTGCGTCTCACAATTATAAACAAATTGGTTTATATTTTGGAGGATATTTTTTAACAACACTACCTCAACCTTATGTGTATACTACACCATTATCAATAATTAATCGTGTTGGATTGACATATGTTAATAAAGATAACACATATAGTATAATGTGTGGCGCATTTTTACAATCATATTTTGATCATGTTGACATGACTCCCGATGTTTGGGTTAAAATTTATCCAATAAGAATGATAACTAAAAATAAAAAAAGTTTAGATTTTTCACTTGGTGTGAATTATTCTGACGGTTTTAGGTACGGAGTTGGGTTATCAATTCCATATTGAAGTATTTATAACTAATGACACTAATAGATTTCCCAATAGAAAGATTAAATGAGTTTTTTAGAGACCATTCGTTTGTAATCCAAAACCCTTTTGGTGATGGATTAAATGAAAAAATGAATCTTACCGTTAAAGTACAATTAACAGGTGTTAAACCTATGATTTCAGTTGGTGAGTGGAAAGACTTTATTGAATATACTTTGTTTTTAGAAGAAATTGATAGTAGTTTTGGTAGAAAAATATTCGGTAATCAATTTGCAGTGTTAAAAACACACGACTATAAAATATCAAATACTGATACAACATTTTACTCAACAACCATTAAAGTTAATGATATATTACGTAACTTCTTGAAATATTGGGGGATGGATAACTATGTAACATGTAGAAGAATAGTTAATAATCTTGCTGATGTAGACCCAAAGTATATGACAGAAAGTTTGATTACAGAAGGTAAATACGATGGTGTGGTTAGACAATTGGTTAAAGATGTTTTAAATATTATAAAATATCAAAAAGAAGGTGAATTTGAATTACCTGAAGACATTAATAATGAAATGGTGTATAGTTTTCCGCAAATAGAATCTGAATTTACTATTGAGTTATCTTTACAAGTTAGCGATGATGTTGAAACCGTTGATGTTGACGGAGCATATTATCCTGAAGACGATGTTATTGAAATTTTAATTATAACTAATCCAAATCTTAATAGAGAAATATTAGAAGAGCTTCATTTTGAACTTAATGAATTAATTAGGCATGAAATAGAACATATAATTCAATTTGAAAGAGGTGATAATATACCAAAGAAAGAGCCAAAAGCACCTTTAAAATATTATACTCAAAAACATGAGTTACAAGCTCAAATTGCTGGTTTTAAACGGAGAGCCCAAAAAGAAAGAAAACCATTAGAAGTTGTTATTAGAAGTTGGTTTAACAAAAACAAATTAAGACACAGATTGTCTCCTAAAAATGTTGAGATTGTAATAAACCAAATTCTTGAATTATCATAATGAATAAAATTGCGTCATTTGCTAAAAAATTTTTAATGTCACAACCATTTTTTGAAGATGGTTTTGAATATCAGTTTATTTCGGTAGATTATGTTGGTGATTATCAAATTAAACTAACCGTTAATGTGTTATTACCAAAAAAAGGTCAATCATTTATTATTGAGAAATTTGTTTATGATGTTGAGACCATTATGAATAATATGTCAAAATATATTAATGAAGCACCTGATTATTCGGTACATTTTTTAATTGAAGGAAAACAATCACCAGAATATGGTGCATATATAAATGATGAAGATTGCGATGAAATTATTCGTTCTTTAAATGAGAATGTAAAATATGTTACATTATCAAATAATATGGATGTTTCAAGTGTTCGTGCAGGAATTTCATTTTCTCGTAACCCTAAAAGAAATAAATTTTATTTAATGGATAAACATCAATTCATAGATTTTTTTCTAATGTATAATATTGGTAAAATTGAATATAATGATACACCTGTACGTATTAATGAAAAAATGTTTGATGATTTTGGTGAGGTTGTTAACGAGAAAATTCAAGATTCAGATAGATTTAGAGATAACTTGCAGGACATTATTTATGGTGTTTTGGAACCAAGTATTAAAATTAATAACA
>Ga0208600_1000033_pt1 | contig 17111 bp, 17 predicted proteins | sample LakMenEpi08Oct12_FD_150681 | JGI IMG/M metagenome (GOLD analysis project Ga0208600, IMG submission 150681) | Freshwater microbial communities from Lake Mendota, WI - 08OCT2012 deep hole epilimnion (SPAdes) | ecosystem: Environmental > Aquatic > Freshwater > Lake > Epilimnion/Euphotic zone ... | reverse complement strand
GAGCCGTGAGGGTGAGGAACAGGCGCAGCGGTACGTAGATCAGCGCCATCCCCACGCCCAGCAGCGTGATCAACACAAACACCATGGCGTTGGCACTGGTGGTGGGATCGAGCAGCACCACCTCGCTGGGCGCATCCAGGGCTTGGCTGAGCAGGTCGTCCATCGGCGGCCCCGGGGCCTTGCACTGTTCGCCGAACCCTATCGACGAGAGCGGGATTCGGCTTTCCCCACCGCTGATCCTGCAGCCGCCATGGGAGCCTGGGACCCCAGAGATCTCCCTTTCCCGATGGCCAAGCTGGTCAGCTTTTCCGATGAGTCGCGCGCGGCCCTTGAGCGGGGCGTGAACGCCCTGGCCAACGCCGTGAAGGTGACCATCGGGCCAAAGGGCCGCAACGTGGTCCTCGAGCGCTCCTTCGGCGCACCCGACATTGTCAACGACGGGGTGACCATCGCCAAGGAGATCGAACTGGAGGATCCGTTCGAGAACGTGGGCGCCAAACTGATCCAGCAGGTGGCCAGCAAGACCAAAGACACCGCTGGCGACGGCACAACCACGGCCACCGTGCTGGCCCAGGCCCTGGTGCACGAGGGGCTGCGCAACGTGGCCGCCGGTGCCAACCCGGTGGGTCTACGCCGGGGCATGGAGCAGGCAACCGCCCAGGTGGTGGCAGGGATCGCCGCCCGCGCCCAGGCCGTGAGCGGCGATGCCATCCGCCAGGTGGCCACAGTGAGCGCCGGCAACGAGGAGGAGATCGGCCGGATGATCGCCGAGGCCATGGAGAGGGTGAGCGCCGATGGGGTGATCACCGTGGAGGAATCCAACTCCCTGGCCACCGAGCTGGAGATCACCGAGGGCATGGCCTTCGACCGCGGCTACGTGTCGCCGTACTTCATCACCGACCAGGAGCGGCGCGAGTGCGTCTTTGAAAATGCCCTGATCCTGATCACCGACCGCAAGATCAGTGCGATCACCGACCTGGTGCCCGTGCTGGAGGCCGTGAGCAAGGCGGGTCGGGCCCTGTTGATCATCGCCGAGGACGTGGACGGCGAGGCCCTGGCGACCCTGGTGGTGAACAAGAACCGCGGCGTGCTGCAGGTGGCCGCCGTCAAGGCCCCGGGCTTCGGCGACCGCCGCAAGGCCAGCCTGCAGGACATCGCCATCCTCACCGGCGCCGCCGTGGTGAGCGAGGACCAGGCGATGACCCTGGACAAGGTGACCCTGGCCGACCTGGGCCACGCCCGCCGCATCAGTATCACCAAGGACGACACCACGATCGTGGCCAGCGGCGACCACCAGCAGGCCGTGGCCGACCGGGTGGCCTCGATCAAGCGGGAGCTGGAGCGCACCGACTCGGACTACGACCGCGAAAAGCTGCAGGAGCGCATCGCCAAGCTGGCCGGTGGCGTGGCGGTGATCAAGGTGGGTGCCCCCACCGAAACCGAACTGAAGAACCGCAAGCTGCGGATCGAGGACGCCCTCAATGCCACCCGCGCGGCCGTGGAGGAGGGCATCGTGGCCGGCGGTGGCACCACCCTTCTCGAACTGGCTGAGGGGCTCAGTGAGCTGGCGGCTGGTTGCCAGGGCGATGAGCGCACCGGCGTGGAGATTGTGCAGCGGGCCCTGGCGGCCCCCTTGCATCAGATCGCCGCCAACGCCGGCGCCAACGGTGCCGTGGTGAGTGCCGAGATCCTGCGGCACGGGAAGGGCTTCAATGCCCTCACCGGCCAGTACGAGGACCTCCTGGCGGCCGGCATCCTCGATGCCGCCAAGGTGACCCGCCTGGCTCTCCAGGACGCCGTGTCGATCGCCGCGCTGCTGGTCACCACCGAGGCCGTGATCGCCGACAAGCCAGAACCGCCAGCCCCTGCCCCGGGCGGCGACATGGATGGCATGGGCGGCATGGGCGGCATGGGCGGCATGGGCGGCATGGGCGGCATGGGCGGCATGGGCATGCCCGGGATGATGTGACCCTGGCCTGGGGGACAGCGCCAGCTGCGCAGGTCCCTCTCGGGATGCCCCCTTCAGAGGGAGCGCACGAGGGCAGCGTGGATACGGCAGACACTGAGGGCCTCCCGGGGGGGGTTGCCGCACAGGCGCCCCAACTCCCGGTTCAGCGCCTGGATCTGACCCAGGTGAAAACTGGAGAGAGGCATCCCCAGCAGCATGGTGCTCATCAACACCATCCCTGGGCCTGCCCACAACCGGGTGCGTTCCATGGGTCCTCCCTGCCAGCACAACACACCTACCACTGTGTGCGCTCCCTGAACTTGTACCCGCCTGGCTTCTGAAAAATTTTCGCTGCCGCTGGCCGGACCGTCGGCCGACTCAGGCCAGGGCCTGGCAATAGGCGGCCACCTGCAGGTCGATGCCGGTGATCGCCGTGCCCACCACAACGGCATCAGCGCCCTTCTCCAGTGCATGGCGGGCCTGCTCGGCCGAGGCCACACCGCCCTCGCAAATCAGCGCCACCCCGGGTGGCAGGTCCCGGCGCAGCGCCTCCAGCAACTGCCATCCAGGCGGCTTCTCATGGGCCGTGGCCTCGGTGTAGCCATAGAGCGTGGTGCCCACCCAGCTGCAGCCCAGCTCGGCCGCCCGCAACCCATTGGCCAGGCTGTCCACATCCGCCATCAGCACGGCCCCCAGCTCCTTGCGGGCGCGGGCGATCAGCGCCCCCAGGTCGGCCCCACCCGGCCGCAGCCGCTCGGTGGCATCGAGGGCCACCACGTCGGCACCGGCTGCCCAAACGGCGCGGATCTCCTCCCAACCCGGGGTGATGTACACAGGACTGTCGGCAAAACTGCGCTTCCACAGGCCCACGATCAGGGCCTCCGGGCAGCGGCGGCGCACCGCACCGATGTGCTCCGGGCTCTCCAGCCGCACGCCACTGGCACCGTTGCGCAGGCTGGCCTCCGCCATCGCGGCGATCACCCCGGGATCGCGCAGGGGAGATGCCTCAGGGGCCTGCACAGACACGATCAGGCCCCTGGGGAAGATCTGGGACATGGCTGGTACGCAGTGGCAGAAGGAACAGGAGCGCTGAATCGGGAATGTTCTGGCCTGGAGGGTGAGGGCCGAGACGTGGGGTTCAGCTCAGTTTGCGGTTGAGCAGGGGGCGGATCAGCAGGAACAGCCCTGCGGCCAGCCCCGCCAGCACCAGCAGGCAGACACCGGCACTGAGCTCTCCATAGGGGGCCTCCAGCACGACGGCACTGAAGGAGAGCTGGCCTGCATAGGCCGCGCGGATCGGCTCGATGGCAAACGTGAGCGGATTGAGGGCCGCCAGCCAGCCCAGCCAGGTGGGCATGAAGGAGAGGGGGGCCAGGGCCGTGCTGGCGAAGAGCAGCGGCAGGTTGGCCACGAAGATCACAGCGATCAGCTCGATGTGGCCCGGCAGGGCGAAGGCCAGGCCCAGGCTCAGGGCAGTGACGGCGAACACCAGCAGCAGCAGGGTGCCCAGCACCACCAGCAGGCCAGCCCCCCCGGGCCAGCCATAGCCCAGCAGGGCGGCGGTGACCATGATCGCCAGGCTCTGGATCAGGCTGATGGCGGTGATGTAAAGCACCGAGGCCAGCACGATCGAGCTGCGCGAGCGCAGCGGCGCCACCAGCAGGCGGTTGAGAAAGCCGAATTCCCGGTCGAACATCACCGGCAGGCCGGCGTTGAGGGCGCCGCTGAAGGCGGTGAACACGATCACGCCGGCACCGAGGAAACGGCCGTAGCTCATGCCGCCGGGCAACATGCCTGCCGGAGCATTGGCGAACAGGGCACCGAACAGCACCAGCCAGATGAGGGGCTGCAGCACACCGGCCACCAGGGTGGAGGGGCGGCGCTGCAGTTGCACGAACAGGCGCCGGGTGAGGGCCAGGGTTTCCTGGCTGATTTCAGCGGCGGCAGACGCGGATGTCATGACGGCAGGGGGTGGAAGGCAGACAGGGCAACAGAGCGGGCAGACCAGAGGAATGGGCGGACCGCAACCAAGGGGCAGGCCGGCGCGCGGGCGTCAACGCATGCTCTGCTTGCGCTCCGCCTTGGCGTCGCGGCTGCCCGCCACGGCCAGTTCGGCATCCATCAAGGTGCGGCCGGTGGCCTGGAGATACACATCGTCGAGGCTGGGGCGGCTCTGGGCGAGGGCAAACACCGGCAGGTCGGCCCCGGCCAGCTGGCGGCGCAGCAGGTCCACCGCTCCGGCGTCCTCCACCACCAGGTTGAGGGAATAGCCCTGGGCCCGATTCACCACAACCTGGCGCACTCCCGGGCAGTCCTGAAGGAGCCGCTGCACCCGGTGGGCCTCCTCGGCATCGCTGAACTCGCGCACCCTCAGGGTCACCCGGTCGCCCCCGAGGTCATTCTTGAGAGCATCGGGACTGCCCTCGGCGATCACCCGACCGGCGTCAATGATTGCCAGCCGGTCGGCCAGGGCGTCCACCTCCTCGAGGTAGTGGCTGCTGAGCAGCACGGTGGTGCCGGCCTCGCACAGCTCGCGCAACACCCGCCAGATGGCCGCCCGGCTCTCGATGTCCAGCCCCACGGTGGGCTCGTCCAGCACCAGCAGTCGGGGGCTGTGCAACAGGCCGCAGGCCAGGTCGAGGCGGCGGCGCATGCCGCCGGAGTAGCCACCGCAGCGGCGATCGATCCAGTCGTCCATGCCCAGCAGCTCGATCAGCTCGGCGATGCGGCGCTGCCGCAGGCCGCGATCGAGGTGGTACAGATCCCCCTGGAGCTGGAGCAGCTCCCGGCCGGTGAGAATCTTGTCGATGGCCACCTCCTGGGCCACGTAGCCCAGCAGTGACCGCACGAGGCGAGGGTCCTGCAAGGCATCGACCCCCGCCACCCGCACGCTGCCGCCATCGGGGGCCAGCAGGGTGCAGAGGATGCGCAGGGTGGTGGTCTTGCCGGCCCCGTTGGGTCCAAGCAAGCCGTAGAGGCAGCCTTCAGGCACGCTCAAGTGGACGCCGTCGAGGGCCTGAACAGTGCCCTCTCCGCGGCCATAGGACTTGCGCAGATCGTGGATCTGGATCAATGGCTCACCCATCAGAGCCGGGGCCCCAGGTTTCAGGGGGTCAATGTAGGCAGCGCAGCCGGCGGCAGGGAGAGAGCCTGGGCCAGAGGCAGCCGTGCCAGCAGCAGCAGCAGGCAGATGCCGAACAGGTAGAGGATCGACCAGCGGAACAGGGCCCTGGCCCGCTGGGGGTTCTCGGGTTCACCTGCCAGGGCGCTGCTGAGCTGGAGAAGGCGGCCATTGAAGGGCAGCACCAGCAGGCCGTAGAGCAGTCCGCCGGCGGGCAGCACCAGCGGAGCAAAGAGACTGAGGACCGCGGTGGCCCAGGCGTAGCGGCGGATGGCCCGGCCGGTGAAGGCCACCCCCTTGACCACCGGCAGCATCGGGATGCCCACCGAGCGGTAGTCGTCGCGCAGCAACAGGGCGAGGGCCCAGAAGTGGGCGGGGGTCCACACCATCACCAGGGCGAACAGCCACCAGCCCCCCCAGCCCAGCTGGCCGGTGCTGGCGGCGGCGCCCACCAGGGGAGGGATGGCGCCGGCCACTCCGCCGATCACGATGTTCTGGGAGGTGCGGGGCTTGAGCAGGGCGGTGTAGAGCAGCACGTAGCTGCACAGGCCCAGCAGGGCCAGGCTGGCCGCCAGGGCATTCACCGCCAGCACCAGCACCAGCACGGCCACGGTGGTGAGCAGGGCAGCCAGGCCAAGGGCCTGGCCCTGATCCAGCCGGCCGGAAGGCAGGGCCCGGCGGCTGGTGCGCTGCATGCGCCCGTCGAGGTCCTGCTCCCACACGCAGTTGAGAACGCCGGCCGCCGCGGCCGCCAGGCTGCCGCCCAAGAGGGTGGCCAGCACGGTGCCGGCCTGCACGGGCCCCGAACCCAAGGGATCACTCACGGCCATGCCAGCCAGGGTGGTGGCCAGCAACAGGGGAATCAGACGGGGCTTGGCCACCTCCAGCCAGGCGGGCAGGCGTACCGAGGGCCGCACCGGCGGGGGCTGGCTGGCCAGCAGCAGGGCACCGGCCTGGGATGGAGCACTAACCATGACGGAGTACCGGAGGGGCAGGAGCAGGCGGCAGGGCGAGACAGCGGCCGAGGCTGGCTCCGAGCAGGGCGACAAGCAGCGCCGCCACCGCCTGGTGGGCGATGGTCACCGCCGGCACCGTCAGCCCCAGACGCAGGGTGGTGACGCCCAGGGCCACCTGAGCGGCCACCAGCAGGGCTGCAGCCAGGGCGGCCCAGCGCAGCCAGCGCTGGCCTGAGGGCAGAGCCCAGCTGGCTGGCAGCAGGAGCAGCACCACCAGCGCCGCAGGCCTGGCCACCAGCCGATGGCGCCAGAGGAGTTGGCAGCCGTCACCGTCCGTGAGGCAACGCTCTGCAGCCCAGGTGCTGGCCAGGGAGCCGCCGAGGAGGCACTGGCCAAACACCAGGGCGAGGGCCAGTGCAAGCAGCGGCAGCCACCAGCGGGGCAGGGCAGGAGCCGGGGCCGACCCGGCAACCACCAGGCCCTGGTGGACCCCACTGAGCAGAACCACCAGGGTGAGCGCCGTGGCCAGGTGGGCCGTGACCAGGGGAGCGGCCAGCAGGCGGGTCACCGTAAGGGCACCGAGCCCGCCCTGCACGGCCACCAGCACCAGGGCTGCGAGGGAAGCCAACGGCAACCAGGGAGGCAGCCGGCGCCGGGCCAGGCCACTGGCCGCAGTGAGCACCAGCAGGGCCACGCCCACCACGAAGGCATCAAGGCGGTGGAACCACTCCAGGAATACCTGCAGGTTGAACTGACCACCAGGCAGCAGGGAGCCGTAACAGAGCGGCCAATCTGGACAGGCCAGCCCGGCCTGCATCACCCGGGTGGCACCGCCGATCACCACCAGAGCCACCAGGGCCACCACCAGATGGGCAGTGAGGGTGCCCAGATGGCGCCGGATCGGCACCGATCCGGGAGATGACGTATCACCAGCCTGAAGGTGGGCCCCATGGCCGGGGGAGGTGAGGACGGCGGACGCCGATCGTGCCACGAAACCCCGGAAATCGATTCGCACCGTAGCCAGATCGGCTGGAGTCAGAGCGCCCGCAACAGCTTGGTGATCTTGATATCAAGACACAGAACAATTGGCGGATCACGCTTCAGTGCACACCTGTCGATGTCCCCAGATGGAGACAGGCCGGCAGCGGCCGGGGCCAATGTGAGCCGTTTCACATCCAAAGCTGAACCGGGTTCGCAGGACTGCATCACCCCCCATAGGGTGGTGCAACGCTCGAGATGAACTGTGCGAATCCGCACTGCTGCCACCACCGGCCTAGCCACAACGGCCCTTGTGGTGACAGGGCTGGTGATCGGCACCCGGGTGAATCTCCTGCCGGAGGACGCCAGCACCAACGCCTACGCCTACGACAGCCTGTTTCAGGTTCTCTTCAGCATTGGCACGATGCTGTTTCTCGGCATCCTGATCGTGTTGGTCTACAGCCTGGTGCGCTTCCGTCGACGCCCGGGCGAAATGGCCGATGGCCCGGCGATCGAAGGCAATCTGCCCCTCGAGATCGTGTGGACAGCCATTCCTGCTGTGGTGATTCTCTTCGTGGGCATCTACAGCTACGACATCTACGAGCGCATGGGCGGTATGGCCTCCCTGGACCATGGCGCCATGGATCATGCAGCCATGGATCACGCAGCCATGGCCGGTGATGCCGTGGCCACGGATCTGGAACGCCGACCGCGCATTTGGGGGGGTATCGGTCCTGCGGCCGTGCTCAATGACTCTGCCCAGCCCAGTGCGGCAGCCCCCATCACGGTGGACCTCACGGCGATGCAGTTTGCCTTCATCTTCCAGTATCCGGATGCCGGCATCACCAGTGGTGAACTGCATGTGCCCCTCGGTCAACCCGTGGAGTTGCGCATGGAGGCCCGGGATGTGATCCATGCCTTCTGGGTGCCCCAGTTCCGGCTCAAGCAGGACGTAATACCCGGCCAGCCCACCCTGCTGTCATTCACGGCAACCCGGCCCGGCACCTACCCCCTGATCTGCGCCGAGCTGTGCGGGCCTTACCACGGTGGGATGCGCTCCAATGTGGTGGTGCACGAGCCGGACGACTACCAGGCCTGGTTGGCCCAGAACAGTCCCGCCACATCAGCCTGAGCCCACAGCCGCCACCTTCGATTCAACCGCCCATCGATGCAGCGTCCGCCCGCCCTCCAGCCATGACCGTCGCCACCCCCCAGGATCTGGAACCCCAGCTGCAGGAACCCCTCCAGCCCAGGGGCTGGCTGCGCTACTTCAGCTTCAGCGTCGATCACAAGGTGATCGGCCTGCAATACCTGGTGTGTGGCTTTCTCTTCTATCTGGTGGGCGGGCTGCTGGCAGGCGCCATCCGCACCGAGCTGGCCACACCCCTTTCGGACTTCATGCCTCGTGACACCTACAACGAGGCGCTCACCCTGCATGGCACGGTGATGATCTTCCTCTGGATTGTGCCGGTGGTGAACGGGGCCTTCGGCAACTATCTGATCCCCTTCTACGTGGGGGCCCGCGACATGGCCTTCCCCAGGCTCAACGCGGTGGCTTTCTGGATGATTCCCCCCGCGGGCCTGCTGTTGATCAGCAGCTATTTCCTGGCCGATGCCGCCGCCCAGTCTGGCTGGACTGCCTACCCACCCCTGAGCCTCACCACCCCGGCAGCCGGCCAGGTGGTGTGGATTCTGAGCGTGCTTCTGCTGGGCGGCAGCTCGATCTTCGGGGCCATCAATTTCATCGCCACCGTGCTCAAGCTGCGTCGGCCTGGCCTGAAGATGATGCAGCTGCCGATGTACTGCTGGGCAATGCTCGGCACCAGCCTGCTGGTGGTGCTCTCCACCCCGGTTCTGGCAGGGGTGCTGATTCTGCTGAGCTTCGACATCATTGCCCACACCGGCTTCTTCAACCCGGCCCTGGGCGGCAACGTGGTGGTGTACCAGCACCTTTTCTGGTTCTATTCCCACCCCGCCGTTTACATCATGGTGCTGCCGGCCTTCGGTCTTGTGAGCGAGATCCTGCCGGTGCACTCCCGCAAGCCCCTGTTCGGCTACACCACGATGGTGTATTCCATCATGGGCATTGTGTTCCTGGGGCTGATCGTGTGGGCCCACCACATGTTCACCAGCGGCACACCGCCCTGGATGCGCCTGTTCTTCACGATCGCCACCTCCTTCATCGCCGTGCCTACGGGCATCAAATTCTTTAACTGGCTGGCCACCTTGTGGGGCGGCAAGATCGCCCTGAATTCAGCCATGCTGTTTTCCTGTGGCTTCATCCTCAACTTCGTGTTCGGCGGCATCACCGGTATCACCCTGGCCCAGGTGCCCTTCGACATCCACGTCCACGACACGTACTACGTGGTGGGCCATTTCCACTACATCGTGTATGGGGGCACGGTGTTCGTGATCTTCGCCTCCCTCTACCACTGGTATCCCAAATTCACAGGTCGGCTGCTCAATGAAGACCTGGGCCGCTTGCACTTCCTGCTCACCTTCATCGGCTTCAACCTCTGCTTCCTGCCCCAGCACTGGCTCGGCCTCAACGGCATGCCCCGCCGCGTGGCCGAATACGACCCCACCTTCACCACCCTCAACCAGGTGAGCAGTGTGGGGGCCTTGATCATGGCGATCAGTACCTTGCCACTCCTGATCAACGTGGTGGTCACGGCCATCAACGGCCAGGAGGCCGGTGATAACCCCTGGAACGCCCTCACCCCCGAATGGCTCACCAGTTCACCGCCGCCAGTGGAGAACTGGAAGGGCGAAGCCCCCCTGGTCACCGAGCCCTACGGCTATGGGCGAGCCCCCGAGACCAGCGAACCCACCCTGGAGCCGGCCCGATGACCAGCACCACTCCAGCAACCACCGCTGAGGCCATCAGCGCGGCCACCGCCGCCAGTCAGGAGCACCAGCACGAGCACCCGGATCTGCGTCTGTTCGGACTGGCCACTTTCCTAGTCGCCGATGGCATGACCTTCGCCGGTTTCTTCGCTGCCTACCTCACCTTCCGGGCGGTGAATCCCCTGCCTGAGGGCAGCAGCTACGAGCTCGAGCTGCTGCTGCCCACGATCAACACCGTGCTGCTGCTGGTGAGCAGCTTCACCTTCCACCGGGCAGGCAAGGAGTGCAGGGCCAACAAGCTCACCGCTGCCCGCAACTGGCTGCTGCTTACCGGCGCCCTGGGGCTGGCTTTCCTCGCGGGCCAGATGGTGGAGTACTTCACCCTGCCCTTCGGCCTCACTGACAACCTCTTCGCCAGCACCTTCTACGCCCTTACAGGCTTCCACGGTCTGCACGTCACCCTCGGGGCGATCTGCATCGCCATCGTGGCCCTGCAGACCCGACCGGGTGGAACGATCACCGCCGAGAACCACTTCGGGCTGGAGGCTGCTGAGCTCTACTGGCACTTTGTGGATGGCATCTGGGTGGTGCTCTACGGGATCATCTACCTGCTGTGAAAATGGAGAACCCGCAACACAATCCAGGCCCGATCCGGTCAACGTTTCCAAGCCTTCTACCCCATCCAGACCCTTGCCGTTGGCCTGAACCGATGGGCACAATCTGATCAGGCACTCGCGCAAGAGTCATCACCATGGCCTCAGGCAACGGCCCGGGACAGACCGAGATGCTGGAAGGCAAAGCCCTGCTGGATCGTGCCAGGGCTCTGAGCAACAGGCCTGAGGACGAAATCGCCAGGGCCTGTGGCTACGTGGGTCCCAGTGGCCGGGTGTTGCGCAAGAGCTTCTACCGGGCCCTGGTGGCCGCCAAGGGCTATGCCCTGCCCTCAGCTGCCCCCTCACCAGGCCATAGCGGCCCGAAAGGACGCCAGGCAGACTTCCGCACCCGCGTGCATGGCAACGGCAACCTGTTGATCGGCAGTGCCTACACCCGCCGCCTGGGACTGCAGCCCGGGCAGGAATTCCGGATCGAGATCCACCAGGACACCCGTTCCATCTGGCTGATGCCTCTCGATTCCAGCCCTGCTCAACACCCTGAGGCGTGATCTGCAGGATCGGGCCAGGCAGGGCTGCAATGCAGCCAGATCTAAGTCCGGGATCTCAGTCGTCGTGGAAGCTGGCACTGAAGCTGAGCAGGTCGATCCCGCTGAACAGAAAACTTACCCCCACCAGGATGCCGATCACACTGATCAGGCCGGCTTTGCCCATGCTCAGGATCAGCACCCCCAGCACGAGGGTCACGATTCCGTTGAGCAGGCCCCAGCCCCAGCCCCGGATCTGGCGGTGGCTGAGCGATACCCCCAGCGCCACAAGGCCCTCCAGCACGAACACCAGGCCGATGGCCAGGGCCAGGCTGGCCACGGGCAGGACGGCAGTGGCCAGCCTGGCGCCGAGTTGCTGAATCATGCTGGCGCCCGCCACCAGGAAGAGGGTGGAGACCACAAGCCGCCAGAACACGAGCCAGCGACCCAGCAACCGGGCCCGCATCAGGTTGTTGATCCAGCCCACGATCCCTCCCACCAGGAAGCCGAGGGCCACCACGGCGGTGGCCCACACCGAAGCCACCACGGGAAAGATCAGCGCCATCACGCCCAGCACCAGCATCAACACCCCTTCAAACAGGGTGAACGCGCGCAGACTCGACGTGCTGGCCACGGGCGTGAAAGGCAGCTGCTCGCACCCTAGGCAGGGTGTTCCAGCAGGCCAGCCGCCTGGCAGGCAAGCGTTACGGTGCGAGGCCCCAGTCGCCCTGCTTCAGGACCAGCCATGCTCCGCCAGCCAGGCGCGATCGAGGGGCTGGGCCGGCTCGCCCCCTCGGCTGGCCAGCAGCCGCTCGGTGTACTTGGCCAGCAGGTCGGCCTCCAGATTCACCGCATCACCGGGCCGCAGGCGGTGCAGGGTGGTCTCAGCCCAGGTGTGGGGAATCACGGCGATCCAGAACTGGCTGCCGTCGGCGCTGCAGCCCGCAACCGTGAGGCTGATGCCATCCACGGCCACGCTGGCCTTCTCACACACATAGCGGCCGTAGGCCGGATCGCGCCAGGCCAGCTCCAACCGCCAGCTCTCGCCGCCCTGCCGCTCGGCGACGCGCACCTCTCCGAGTCCATCCACATGGCCGCTCACCAGGTGGCCACCGAGCCGGTCGGCCAGGCGCAGGGCCGGCTCCAGGTTCACGGGGGCGCGCCCGCGGGCCTTGGCCGCCAGGGTGCTGCGGCCCAGGGTCTCGGCACTCACGTCGGCCCGGAAGCCATCGGCCAGCCGCTCGGCCACGGTGAGACAGACCCCATCCACAGCCACGCTGTCCCCCAGGGCCAGCTCCGCCGGTGGCCAGCCGGAACTGCTCCAGCGCAGCCGCACTCCGCCCTCCGCCGGTTCAATCGTGCCGGTGGCCCGCACCAGACCGGTGAACATTTGCCCCTCCGTTTCGGCTCAGCAGCCCAAAGCCCTGGCCATAATCGGGCAAGGGGCTTCGCAACACCATGGTGGAAATGCGCGTTGCCGGTATTGCCCTCGATGCGGCCAGCCGCAGCCCGATCGTGCTGCTGCGCGACCCGGGCAGCCGGCGCCAGGTGCCGATCTGGATCGACCAGGCCCAAGCCCAGAACATCCTGGCGGGCCTCGGTGACGACAAGCCGCCGCGGCCCCTCAGCCACGACCTGATGGTGGCCCTGCTGGAGGCGGGCGACCTGCAGCTGGAGCGGGTGATCATCCACGCCATCGAGGAGAGCACCTTCCGGGCCGTGATCAAACTCAGCCGCGGCGAGGGCAAGCCAGGCCTGGAACTCGATGCTCGCCCCAGTGACGCCATCGCCCTGGCCGTGCGCACCGGCAGCTCGATCTGGATGCTGGAGGAGGTGGTGGCCGATGCCTCGATGCCGGTGGATGCCGAGGCCGACGCCGAGGACGCCGCCGACTTCCGCCGCTTTCTCGACTCGGTGAGCCCGGCCGAGCTGGTGCGCCACCTCAGCAAGGCCCACCCCGAACCCGAGCCCCAGCCAGGCAACGGCGACGCCGGGGAGGAGGGGCCCGGCGAGAGCGGCCCGGGCGAGCCCCCCAGTGCCCCCGCTGGCTGAGCGCGATTACGGCACCGGCCCGCCGGTATCGGTGTTCACGCTGGGCACGATGCGGGCCCTCGGCAATGCCGCCCAGATGGACGCGGTGCTGCGGGCGGCCCTGGCCACGGGCATCAACCATCTGGAAACCGCGCCGGCCTACGGCCCCGCCGAGAGCTTCCTCGGCCAGGCCCTCGCCGGCCTTGCTGCCGAGGGCCTGGGCCCCGAGGGCGGCTGGCGGATCACCAGCAAACTGCTGCCTGGCGCCGCGCTGCAGAGCGGCCAGGCCCAGTTGCGCGCCATCCTCCAGCGCCTGGGTGTGGCCCAGCTCACCACCCTGGCGGTGCATGGCCTCAACCGCCCCGAACACCTGCAATGGGCCACCCGCGGCCCCGGCGCCGAGCTGCTGGCCTGGGCCAGCGGCGAGGGGCTGGTGGGCCAGGTGGGCTTCTCCAGCCACGGCAGCACGGAGCTGATCGAGGCCGCCCTGGCCACGGGCCGTTTCCAGGTGTGCAGCCTGCACCTGCACCTGTTCGACCAGACGCGCCTGCCCCTGGCCCGCGCTGCCCTGGGCGAGGGCATCGGCGTGCTGGCCATCTCCCCGGCCGACAAGGGCGGCCGCCTCTACGACCCTCCGCCCGAGCTGCTGGCCGACTGCGCCCCGTTCCACCCCCTGGAGCTGGCCTACCGCTTCCTGCTCGATCAGGGGATCTCCACCCTGAGCCTGGGGGCCGAGCAGCCGGGCGATCTGGCCTGGGCCGCCGCCCTTGCCGCTCCCGAGGCCCAGCGCCCCTGGCTCAGCCCTGAGCATCACCAGACCCTGACGCGGCTCACGACTGCCGGCCAGGAGCGCCTGGGAACCGAGCGCTGCGGCCAGTGCCGGGCCTGCCTGCCCTGCCCCAACGGCGTGCCGATCCCCGAGCTGCTGCGCCTGCGCAACCTGGCCATCGGCCATGGCATGCACACCTTTGCCGAGGAGCGCTACAACCTGATCGGCCGGGCAGGCCACTGGTGGGAGGAGCTGAATGCCGAGGCCTGCAGCCACTGCGGCGCCTGCCTGCCCCGCTGCCCCCACCAGCTGCCGATCCCCCACCTCTTGGCCGACACCCACCGCCGCCTGGCCGCCGCGCCGCGCCGACGGCTCTGGGGCTGAACAGGAGGTCGGTCCGACTAGTCCGGCAGGCCGCTGGCATCCCACACGGTCTGCAGGGCCAGGCGCTGGGGCACCGTGAGCGGCGGCAGGCTCCAGCAGCGCTCCAGCACCTGCTGGTCGGGCAGCAGCAGCGCGGCCAGTGGTTCGGGAAAGCGGCGCACCTGGGGCTCCAGCACGGCGCGGGACAGGGGCGGCACCCAACCTGCCTGCAGCAGCGCCGCCAGCAGTGGCGGCTCCAGGGCGGCCGCGATCCAGTCGAGGGGGAGGGGCGCCGAGGCGCCCGTGGGACGCAGCAGCAGCTGCCAGCTGAGGGGGGCGCCGCTGGCGGGCAGCAGCACCTGCAGGCGCTGATCACGGCGCAGCAGGGGAATCAGTCGCCGCAGCGGCAGCACCGCGGCCTCGGCCTCACCACTGAGCAGCAGGCTGAGGCCATCGCGGTCGTCGTAGGCCAGGGCCTGGCGCCGCAGGGCCGCGATGCGATCGAAATCCCGGCCCATCAGCTCGATGCACAGCCGGGGACTGGAGGGCAGCACCAGCTTGCCGGTGAGGCTGGGATCGAGCAACAGGTCCCAACCCTCCTGGGCCCGGGCGGCCAGGGAGGGGCGGGAGCGCAGCACCAGCACCCAGGGGCTGAAGGCCCAGGGAAAGGCCAGGGCCGGCCCATCCGCCGGGCCGAACAGGCGGCTGATCGGCTCCGCCCAGTTGGCCAGCCGCCCCAGCAGGTCGGGGGCCTGCAGCGGCTGCCAGCGGCTGCTGGGCACGCTGGTGGCCCAACCGTCGGCGAGGCTCACCAGCCCATGCGTCCCTGGGGACCTGGAGCTGGTCTGCAGCTGCTCCAGCACGGCGACGGGCGAATCCAGAGAGCGGCCCCGCCAGGGGGCAGGCAGCCGTCGCCACCAGGCCTGCGGCAGCTCGCCCGCCACCATCAGCAGGTCCTCCGCCTGGCCCTGGCGGCAGCCCGTCAGCCCCGCCGGCAGGGCCAGCAGAGCACTGGCGCCCAGGCCCAGCTGCAGCAAGCGGCGGCGGCCCAGGGACGGGGGGGAGGCGATCATTCCGAGACCCTAGGCACCGACCCCGGAACGGACCGCTGCCCGGCCAGCAGCAGCGCGCAGGCCCGGTCACAGGCCTGGGCCAGGACCTGGGGGTCCCGGCCCAGCCGCTGCCACAGCCAGGCCAGCCCTCCGGCCCCCACCCCCTCCTTGACGTAGCCGCGCTCGTAGTCCTGCAGGGCCGGGCTGCTGCAGTGGTGAAAGCGCAGGCCGGCCACCTCCAGCCGGGGCCGCACCTGCCAGTGCCCGCCGATCAGGGCCAGCAGCCGCTGCAGGTCGCTGTCGGGCTCCTCAGCCACCCATGCCGTGGTGGCGATCGGCGCCGCGGCGGCCAGCCTGGCCCGGGCCGCGGGCGGGGCCAGGGCCAGGGCCAGGGCCAGCACCGCCGCCATCTGGCTGCCCCCCGCCAGCAGCAGCGGCACCCCCCGCGCTGCCGCCCCCAGCAGCAGGCCGGTGGCCAGGGCCTGCATCGGATCGCCCACCGCCGCCAGCACCCGCTGGGGACTGGCGGCGGTGGGCAGGTCCGCCAGGTCCGCCAGGTCCGCCGCAGCCAGCCCGCGCCGCACCAGCTCGGCCTTCAGCCCGTGGGCACTGGTGCGCAGGCTGCCGCTCACCAGGCCGTCGGCGGGCAGTCCCAACCCCCGCAACACCGCCAGGGCCGTGGTGGTCCCTCCCGGCACGCACTCGGCCAGCACCAGCGGTTCGGCGGGCGTGAGCCGCTCCCCCCAGGCCCGGCCACGGCGCAGCAGGGCCTCCACCCGCGCGGGGTCCATGGCCCGCCCGGAACTGAGGCAGCGCGCCGGCCCGGCACTCTCAGCGGCGGGCAGGCGCAGATGGGGCACCGCCGGCGCCACCGCGCAGCCCAGATCCAGCACCAGGGAGCGCTCCAGCCAGCCCAGTTCCCGCAGCACCACATGGCTGATTAGGGCCGGACTCACCCCCGCCGGCAGCGGCGGCAGGGCATGGGGCCGGGGAGCTCCAGGCCCGGCCAGCAAGAGCTCGGCGTCGGCCGCCGCCGTGCCCCGGCGCGAGGCGGGCGTGGCTCCGGCCGCCGAGATGCCCGGCACGGCCGCCGTCTCGGTGGCAGCCAGCAGCAGCAGCAGGCGGCTGCGCGGCCAGGGCACGGGATCGGCAACGGCCGCTGCAGCCATCGCCCCGGCCCTCCCCTCAGAGCGGATCCACCGCCACCAGGGCCCGCAGCGCCGCAGGCGGCTCACTGATCGGCGCCTTGAGGCGGGGAAAGATCCAGTAGGCCACGGCGTGCAGGGCCAGCACCACGATCAGGTTCTGCACCCACACCAGCAGCACGGCCGCCACCTGCACCTGGGCCAGCTCCACGCCCGCCGCCAGGCCCAGCAGCCCGGCCAGCCGCTCCAGCAACCCGGCCGCGGCGGAGGTGATCACCACCCAGAGGTTCTCTCCCACCATCAGTGAGAGCACGGCCACCCGCACCAGAAAACCCAGGGTGCCGATGATGCTGCCAACCCCCCAGCTCAGCCACCAGCTCCAGCGCCGACGCCAGCACCAACCCAGCCACAGGGCGAGCAGTCCGTAGGGAAACACCACCAGCGGCCCCCGGATCGGCCCCATCAGCACCACCAGCAGCAGGGCGGTGACCACCATTCCCTCCCAAGCGCAGCGCCAGCCATGGCGCAACTGCAGCAGGGCCAGCGGCAGGGGCAGGGCCAGCCGGAACAAGGGACTGCCCACCGGCAGGTAGTAGAGGGCGACCCACAGCAGGCCGGTGGCAGCCGCCAGGTAAGCGGTGTCCATCAGCTGGCGCGTCTGCCGGGGGCTGAGCGGCGCGGCCATCAGCGGGGGGCTGGGGCCGGCCGGGCTGCGGGGGCAGGCAAGGGGGCCTGAGACGGGGAGGGGGGCTGCGGGGAGGGG
>Ga0208600_1000032_pt1 | contig 17380 bp, 10 predicted proteins | sample LakMenEpi08Oct12_FD_150681 | JGI IMG/M metagenome (GOLD analysis project Ga0208600, IMG submission 150681) | Freshwater microbial communities from Lake Mendota, WI - 08OCT2012 deep hole epilimnion (SPAdes) | ecosystem: Environmental > Aquatic > Freshwater > Lake > Epilimnion/Euphotic zone ... | reverse complement strand
ACACGGGTTCTTACCTGGAAAAGAAGCTTCCGAAGAAAAGGCATCAATCGAACAATACAAAAAAGAATATGCCGAGTATTGGAAGGAAATAATCGGAGTTGATGGTGACTTTGATTTGAAAGCAGAAAAAGAAGAAGTAGAGTAGTAACAATTAAAAACAAAAAAAGTGACAAAAACCTTATTGGTTGATGGAAACAATTTGATGAAAATTGGTTTTCATGGAGTGAAAGATTATTTCCACAAAGGAAAACATATTGGGGCCATTTGGCACTTTTTGAATACTTTAAGAAAGTTTTTAGAGGAGAACAACTATAATAAAGTTGTAGTATTTTGGGATAGTGACACGAACTCATCACAGAGAAGGTTGATATACCCCAAGTATAAATTAAACCGTAGAAACGATTCTAATGAGATTAAACAAGATTCTTATGAAGAACAAAAACAACGAGTTAAACAATATCTTGAAGAGATGTTTGTTAGACAACTTGAAGTTGAAAATTCAGAAGCGGATGATTTAATTGCGTATTACTGTCAAATTTCTGAAGACGAGAATAAAACAATTTTCTCAAGTGATAGAGACCTTACACAACTTATATCTGAAAAGGTTTCTATCTATTCACCATCCACAAAAAGATATTATAAGATGGGGGATACTATCAAAATGAGTGATTTTGAAGTTCCCCATTATAATGTCAAAACAATTAAAATCCTTACAGGCGATTCATCTGATAATATCGACGGTATTTTTTATTTAGGTGAAAAGACTTTAATTAAGTTTTTTCCTGAGCTACTTGAAAAAGAAGTGGAATTATCCGATATTTTATCGAAAGGGGAGGAACTCCTTAAAGAAAATAAAGACAACAAATCATTACAAAATCTTTTGTCTGGTAAAACAAAAGAAGGTATATTTGGTGATGAATATTATGTGATTAATAAAAAACTAATTGATTTAGATAAACCACTAATAAATCAAGAAGGTAAAGATTTGGTTAGGGCATATTATTCAGAATCATTGGACCCTGACGGTAGGGGATACAAAAACCTAATACGTATGATGATGGAAGACGGGTTATTTAAGTACCTACCAAAAACAGATGATAATTGGATTTATTTTTTAAAACCATTTTTAAAGTTAACAAGAAAAGAAAAAACAAAATTTAAAACAAAAAACTAAAATTATGAAAGAAAATCAGGACATTACTAAAGTTGAATTTCTAATTACATTAAATGACAACTTCGTTGTACAACGTTTTTTCAATGTAAGAAACATTAACCAAAAGGCTAAAAATAGTATTGAGTTATTGAACTACATGAAATCATTGTCAGAAGAGTTAAAAACAAAACTAAGAAACAAATCAGTTTTCTATATGTTGGAAAATCGGTTCCAAATTGAAGAAGACCCATCTATCTTAGACACATCAAATACTGATGGTCCGGAAGTTTTTAATTTGATTATTCGAATTGGAAATGAGACAATTTGTCATACCATCATCGACGCTAAAGTATACCCACCAAAGGCTAGATATACCCTGGATATACGACCAACGATAAAAACGATATTAAAAGACTTAACTGACATTTTTTCAGATAAAAATTTATCTTATAATTACCTTAATTATTCGTTGGCTTAGTCATATTTATCATATACAAAGAAAAAAAAATACAGAATATGTCAGACAAAAAAAACTTCGGATACTTAGGAAATACTTTTCAAATTCAATTATTAAACAATATTATTTTATATAAAGATTTCTCAAATTCCATTCTTGAAGTTATTGACCCACACTATTTTGACAACCAATATTTTCGTATTATTTGTCAAATGATTAAGGAGTTCTATTCAAAGTATGAACATACTCCAACATTTGATACATTAGAACAACTTACAAAGTCAGAAATATCTTCTCCGATGGCTCAAAAGAGCGTTTTGGATACATTACAACAAGTAAAAGATGTGTCTGATGACGGTTCATTATTTGTTCAAGAAAAGTCATTAAAATTCTGTAAACAACAAGAATTACAGAAGGTTATGACTAAAGCACAATCAATTATCGATAAGGGTGATTTTGAAAGTTATGACCACTTAGAAGAAATGGTAAGAGGAGCATTACAAGTTGGTGAGGTCGATAAAGGAACAACCGACGTTTTCTTCAACCTTGAAGAGGTTCTAAACGACGATTACAGACACCCAATTCCAATTGGGGTTGCGGGTATTGACAACCTATTGAAAGGTGGTTTAGCTAAGGGAGAGATTGGTGTTATTTTGGCACCAACGGGTGTTGGTAAGTCAACTTTCACTACAAAAATTGCAAACCACGCATTCAACTTGGGATACAACGTTCTTCAAATATTTTTTGAAGACAACCCAAAAATTATCCAAAGAAAACACTTTACGCTTTGGACCGGGATTCATCCTGATGACATGTCTGAATATAGAGATGAAGTTATGGCGAAGGTAAAACACATTAAGGAAACTATGAAAAATAAGTTAATTATTAAAAAACTACCTTCCGATACTGTGACTATGAATCAAATCAAAAATCAGGTTAGAAAGATGATGGCTGAAGGAACTAGAGTCGATATGATTATTTTAGATTACATTGACTGTGTTGTTCCTGACAAAATGTTGGGTGATGAATGGAAAAGTGAAGGTTCAGTAATGAGAGGGTTTGAGGCTATGTGTCATGAGTTGGACATCGCAGGTTGGACCGCAACACAAGGAAATCGTAATTCGATTTCGTCAGAAGTGGTTACAACAGACCAAATGGGTGGGTCAATTAAAAAGGCTCAGGTAGGTCACGTAATCATTACAGTGGCCAAGAGTCTACAACAGAAAGAAATGAATTTGGCAACAATCGCCATTACCAAATCAAGAATTGGTAAAGACGGTGTTGTTTTTGAAAACTGTAAATTTGACAACGGAATGTTAGAAATAGACACAGAACAAAGTATGACTTTCTTAGGTTTGGAAGAACAAAAAGAAGAAAGAAACAAAAATAGAATCAAAGAGCTTTTAGAAAAGAAAAAGCAAAAAGAACAACAATCTTAAATTAATTAAAAATTATGGAAAAAATATTAACAGAAAATCCTGGTCGGTTCGTCATCTTCCCAATTGAACACAATGATATATGGGAATTTTACAAACAACACCAAGCTGCATTTTGGACAGCAGAAGAAGTCGATTTAACAAATGACATCAGAGATTGGGAAAATTTGACAGAAAATGAAAAATTCTTCATTAAGAATGTACTGTCATTTTTTGCGGCGTCAGATGGTATTGTGAATGAAAACTTGGCTGAAAACTTTTATCGTGAAGTTCAATATCCTGAAGCTAAATTTTTCTACGGGTTTCAATTGGCTATGGAAAACATTCACTCATTAATGTATTCATTATTGATTGATACGTATATCTCAAACGCTAAAGAAAAGGACGAATGTTTCAATGCGATTGATAGATTACCGGCTGTTCAAAAGAAAGCTAAATGGGCATTAGAATGGATTGAAAAGGCGTCATTTGCCGAAAGGTTAGTTGCGTTTGCTGCCGTTGAAGGTATTTTCTTTTCAGGTTCTTTTTGTTCTATTTTTTGGATGAAATCAAGAGGTATTATGCAAGGATTATGTAATGCTAATTCACTTATCTTTAAAGATGAAAATTTACATTGTGATTTTGCAATTCACTTATTAAATAACCACTTAGAAGAAAGACCATCAGAAAAAAGAATCAAAGAAATTCTACTTTCAGCATTAGAAATTGAAAAAGAATTTATCACTGAATCACTTCCAGTATCTTTAATCGGTATGAACTCTAATCTAATGAAACAATACTTAGAGTTTGTTGTTGATGGTTTATTGGTTAAGATGGGTTGTAGTAAAGAATTTAATGTTGAACAACCATTTAAATTCATGGAACAAATTGCGGTTGAAACAAAAGGTAATTTCTTTGAATCAAGAACAATGGAATACCAAAAAGCAAAGTTAAACGAAACTATAACATTCACAGAAGATTTTTAAATTTATTAATATGTCATTAAAAATAACAAAAAGAAATGGAGAGAACGTGGCGTTCAATCCACAAAAAATTTATAACAGAGTAAAACGTTCAGCAAAAGGTTTGAACGTAAACTCAGATGAAATTTTTATTAAAGTAATCACATCGGTTCCGACTGAGGGGGAAGTAACAACTAAAGAACTTGATAAGTTAATTTATGAGATTGCGGCAGCCTATACAGGAAGTCATCACGACTATTCAAGAATGGCTTCGTCGGTTGCAATATCTTCATATCATAAAGAAACTGATGAAAGTTTTTCAAAGACTATGAGATTACTTTACGAGGATGGAGTTGTTAATGAAGAATTAATTAAACGAATTGAATATTACGGTGAAGATACTGTCGACGTTGCAATTAAACATGACAACGATTATAACTTTGATTATTTTGCTTGGAGGTCATTACAAGAAATGTATTTGTTAAAAAGACCAAATGGTAAAGTTGTTGAACGACCACAACATATGTATATGAGAGTTGCGATATGGGTTACTAATACATTAGAAGATGCGTTAGAGTATTATAACTCTTTATCGACTCAACTTATTTCACCAGCAACACCAATTATGATTAACTCTGGCACCAAAACACCACAACTTGCGTCTTGTGTTTTACACTACAACGATTCAGACTCAAGAGAAGGATTGTTAAATACAATGAATGATATTTCAACTTATTCATCGGATGCTGCCGGGATTGGACTTTCAATGTCTAACATAAGAAGTAAAGAAAGTAGAATTTCAAGTTCAGGTGGTTACGCAGGGGGATTGTTAAAATATTTAAAAATCGTTAATGAGTCTTTAAGATTTTTTAATCAACAAGGTAGAAGACCGGGTAGTGCGGCAATATATCTTGAACCTTGGCACAAAGACATATTTGATTTATTAGATATTAAAAAGAACACAGGAGCCGAAGAACTAAGAGCTCGTGATTTATTTACAGCACTTTGGATTCCTGACAACTTTATGAATGCGGTTAAGAACAACGCCGATTGGTATTTATTCTGTCCTAATGATATTAAAAAGGCAGGACTAAAGGCATTACAAGAATGTTTTGGAGATGAATACGAAGAAGTGTATAACACGGCAGTTAGTATGGGTCTTGGTAAAAAAGTTAAAGCACAAGACATTTGGACTAAAATTATTGAGTCTCAAGTAGAAACGGGAGTTCCTTATTTATGTTCTAAAGATAGTGCAAACAAAAAAACTAACCACCAAAATATTGGAGTAATTAAACAGTCTAACCTATGTAATGAGATTTACCAATATACAGATGAAAAGACCACAGCAATTTGTACTTTGTCTTCAATAGTGTTAAAAAATTATATCAAAGACGGACAGTTTGATTATTCTTTATTAATAAGTGAAGTTAGAAAAGTTGTTAGAGCATTAAATAATGTTATTGATAAAAATAACTATTCTACTGAAAAAGGTCATAGAGGTGGTTTAGAACAAAGAGCAATTGCAATTGGAACACAAGGATTGGCTGATGTATTTTATTTAATGGATTACATATTTACCTCACCTGAGGCTAAAAAATTAAATAAAAACATTTTTGAAACAATCTATTACGCGGCTATTCTTGAAAGTAATGACTTGTGTAAAAAAGGTTTGAGAACCCCATATGAGTTTTTCAAAGGTTCACCTATGTCACAAGGGATTTTTCAATTTGATATGTGGGGACTCTCTGAAGAAGATTTGTTTATGGATTGGAAAACCTTGAAAGAAGACGTGATGACTTATGGGGTGTGTAATTCATTATTCACCGCTCAAATGCCTGTAGCATCTTCCGCCAAAATTACAGGTTCATTCGAAATGACAGAACCCGCACATTCGGCTTTATTTAATAGACGTGTTGTTGGAGGTGAAATTATGATTGTAAACAAATACCTAATCAACGACTTTGAAAAAATTGGAATTTGGTCCGAGGATTTAAAAAATGAAATTATTATGAATGAAGGTTCAATTCAAAATATTAATTTCAACAATTACTTAGATACTGAAGAAAAAGGTTATAATAGAAAGGTTAAAAGAATTGAACATTTGATTCCAAAATACAAAACAATTTGGGAAATTTCACAAAGAGAATTGATTGACATGGCTGCCGAAAGAGCTCCGTTTATTGACCAATCACAATCTATGAATATTTACATGTCTAACCCAACACTTTCTAAAATAACATCTTCACATTTTTATGGATGGGAAAAAGGTCTAAAGACTCTTTGTTATTATGTAAGAACAAAGGCCATTTCAACAGGAGCAAAACACTTGGCTTTAGATGTTACAAAAAAGGAAAAACCAAAAGTTTCACCGGTTGAACCAAAAGTAGATTATTCATATATGAATCTTCCACCAAAACCAACTAATTCAGACTTTGATTGTTTTGGTTGTTCTTCTTAAAAATTAATCCGAGTTATACTCGGATTTTTTATTTATATCTATTTAACTAAAAATGTTGGATATTATATTTATGTAATATGGCAGATGGAAGAACTTATGGTGTTAATTTTCCCTTTAGGGATAGTCCAAAATCTTATTATTTTGATTTAACCGAAAATGCTGGTGATGAGATACGGGCAGACCTTTTACATTTGATATTAACCGCAAGAGGTAGTAGATATTATAATCCTGATTTTGGAACACGTATATATGAATTTATTTTTGACCCTTTGGATGGTGAAACGTTTGACGGAATCAAATCTGAAATACAACAACAGGTTGACAAGTACATACCAAATTTAACTATAAATGAAATTAAAGTGGTTCCATATTTACAATCAGATGAGGCTCCAGGTGACATTAACCAAGAGTTATTAGGAACAAGTGATATATATAGAATACCTGGTAGAGCAACTCAAGAATACACAGCTAAACTTACAATAGATTATACGGACGACAACAACTCGTTTGGTTCAAGAGAATTTATAATAATTAACATATAATTATGGCAACTCAAAAAATTAATTATACAAGTAGGGATTTTGAAAGTCTAAGAAAGGACTTAATCAACTATACCCAACAGTATTATCCTGAAATAATTCAAAATTTTAATGACGCTTCAATCTTTTCAGTTTTGATGGATTTAAATGCTGCGATTGGAGATAATTTACATTTTCATATCGATAGAAGTATTCAAGAAACTGTCTTACAATATGCACAACAAAGGTCTTCTATTTTTAATATTGCAAGAACCTATGGTTTGAAAATACCGGGATTTAGACCTTCAGTTGCTCTTGTGGAAATATCAATACAAGTTCCGGCATTTGGTGACAATGAAGATTCAAGATACTTAGGTATTTTAAGAGCGGGGGCTCAGTTTAATGGTGGAGGGCAAACATTTGAAACAGTCTATGATGTTGATTTTTCTACACAATATAACAACGAAGGGGTAAATAATAGAACCAAAACCCCTGTTTTTGACAACAATAATAAAATAACAAGTTATATAATAACTAAAAGAGAAGTTGTTGTTAATGGTGTTACTAAAATATATAAACAAGTTGTAAATGCTGCAGACGTAGTTCCTTTCTATAGTTTCTTTTTACCTGAAAAGAATGTTTTGTCTGTTACAACAATCATACAAAAAGACGGAACACAATACCAATCAACCCCAACAAATGCTGAATTTATAACATCACAGAACAAATGGCATGAAGTTGACGCATTGGCGGAAGACACAGTTTTTATTGAGGACCCCACAAAACCAATAGACAATGCTGGCGTTAAAGTTGGTCAATATATAAAAACTGACAACAGATTTATAACAGAATACACACCCGAAAGTTATATGAAGGTACAATTTGGGGCAGCAACGACAACACCAAATCAACAACTTCAACAATTTGCAAATCTTGGAACCCCATTAAAAATACAAAATTATCAAAATAATATCGGATTGGGACTTACAGTAACACCTAACACAACACTATTTGTTCAGTACCGAGTAGGTGGAGGAACTGCATCAAATGTTGGTGTTGGTTCAATCAACCAAGTTGGATTAGTTAATTTAGCGGTAAACGGACCATCATCACAAATCAATCAAAGTGTTGTACAATCATTAAAAATTAATAATGTAACAAGTGCGGTTGGAGGAGCAAACCAACCAACAATTGAAGAGGCAAGAAACATGGTTAGTTTTAACTTTGCGGCACAAAAAAGAGCGGTGACAGTTAATGACTATAAATCTTTAATCGATACAATGCCAGGTAAATTTGGGGCACCTGCCAAAGTCGCGATTACAGAAAATAATAACAAAGTTACTGTACAAATTTTATCATATGATTCAGACGGGAATCTAACACAAACAGTTCCAAACGCAATTAAAACAAACTTGGCAACCTATTTGTCTAAGTATAGAATGATAAATGACTACATATCAATTGATGTCGCAAAGGTAATAGATTTAGAGTTTGAAATATCTGTTGTAATCGAAAATAATACCGCTCAAAGTCAAATAATTACTCAAATTATTGACCAAGTATCAACTTACATGAATCCGCAAAACAGAGATTTAGGTCAAAATGTAAACGTTTCTGATATTAGAAGATTAATACAAGACGTTGCAGGTGTTAATACATTAACAGATTTGAAAATATATAACAGAACAGGGGGTCAATATTCGTCATCTGAAACATCTCAAAGGTACGCCGATGCGGAAACCAAAGAAATTTTATTAATTGACGACACCTTATTTGCCGAACCAGACCAAATATATCAAATCAGATTTGATTCTAGAGATATTAATGTAAGGGTAAAACAACTAAGAACCGTAGACTTCTACTAAATCATTTATTTTATTTTTAAGGTTATTAGTTTTAAATAAAAAACCTAAATTATCTATTTATTTTAAAACAGTAAATGACCAAAACATATAGACTAAAGGCTCAACCAACAAAAGACCAAAATCTAAGAATTAACGTAACACAGGATTTTGACTTTTTAGAGATACTATCTTTAAAGTTAAGACAAGAAGATGTATATACAAGATTTTGTGCCGACTACGGTGTTGTTGCAGGTAGAGTTGTTGTTAATGGTGGGTACGGTGTTCCAAACGCAAATGTATCTATTTTTGTTCCATTGGATGCTATTGACGAAAACGACCCAATTATATCCACATTATACCCTTATAAAAGACCTGACCAAAAAAACGAAGATGGTTATAGATATAACTTATTACCATATGTTAAAGAGTATGGTGGTCATAGTCCGACTGGTACATTTCCTGATGTGGAGGATGTTTTAACAAGAAATGAAGTTTTAGAAGTTTATGAAAAGTATTATAAGTACACTGTAAAAACTAATGAAAGTGGTGACTTTATGATTATTGGTGTACCGTTAGGTATTCAAACCGCAATACTAGATTTAGACTTATCAAACATCGGTTGTTTTTCACTTAGACCTTCAGACTTAATAAGATTAGGTCGGGGAACTACAGAACAATTTGATGGGGACCAATTTAAATCATCGACAGATTTAGACTCACTACCTCAAATAGTAAATCAAAAAAAAGATATAGACGTTGCATCTTTCTGGGGTGAAGAAAACATTTGTAATGTTGGAATAACAAGAGTTGATTTTGATTTAAGAGATTTAGGGATTGAAATTACACCTCAAGCCGTTTTTATGGGTTCATTGTTTTCAACAAGTGAAGAAGACTTTTTAAAATCAAATTGTAAACCTAAAAAAGACTCCGGTAATTTATGTGATTTAGTCACAGGGCAAGGAAGAATATTAGCAATTAGACAAACAATAAATTATGATGTAAACGGTAGACCGGCATTAGAACAATATTCACTACCCGAAGGAGGTAAAATAATTGATGACAACGGTACTTGGTTAGTAAACGTCCCAATGAATTTGGACTACGTAACAACAAACGAGTTTGGTGAACAAGTACTATCAACAGACCCAAATGTCGGTATACCAACAAAAGGAAAATATAGATTTAGAATCCAATATCAGAATGAAGATGGAATGGAATCAAGTGTATTAAGAGCAGATTATTTGGTTCCAAATGTTAAAGAATGGGGATGGACCACATCTAACATCAATGCGCCTACAGACGTAACCGCACAATTAAAATCATACGCATTTAGTTTAGATTGGGATGATTATGGGGATGTGAATACGACAATAGGTCAACAAATGATTCAAGAGGCTGTAAACTGTAATGATAAGTTTTATCAATTTAATTTCAATAAAGTTTATACAGTTGCAAATTTTATAGATAGATGGAAGTGGGGATTCAATAGAAGTAGACATTTAGGTATAAAAGAAATTACAGATAGACGATGTACTACCACCACAAACAGATTTCCGGTTAATGATGGTGTAAGAAATTTTGACTTTTTGTTCTTTTTACTAAGTCTACTTTTAATACTACTTACACCTACGTTCATAACTTTAATAATCATTTTACACTTTGTTGCATTTATATACCCAATATTAAGAATATTGATAAATCTTTTAATATGGGTAATAAATGTTGTTATATATGGTATTTGTTTAGCGATAAGTGCAATCACATTTGGAGCAAGACCTAAAGGTGGTTGTAAAACCCAATCAATTAAACCATTAGGAAAAGAAAATATATTTAAAAGAATTTCTTTACCCATGTTGTCTTATCCTGATTGTGAGGCCTGCCCATGTACTGATGAAACACTTCCTGAAGATAGTAGTCAAAGTTCATTCGCTCAAAGTGCAAATGTTGCAATTTCATCAGAAAATAATAGTCCTTTAGCGAATACAAATTCCACAACTTCTTATAGTGTTTACAACTCATCGCAAGCATCTTCGGCAAATGACCCTGACGCTTTTAACAATGGAGTTGTCCAAGCGATGGCGGGTTACCAATTCCAAAATCTTGGAAATGATAATGATAAGTTAGTTAAAACTCCAATTGCCGAATATCCGGCACAAGGGGGAATAAAAGTATTAGCGAATGACGTTACACTATCACAATCTTTGAATTTAGCAAATATTAGACAAAGATATTTTGAAGGTGATAATTTAATTCAAACAACTGTTAGAAACAACATTCCAAATACAACAACATTAGATGCGTCACAACCGTTTACCGATAGTGTTATGATGTTATTTGTTGATAGTGGAACTTTCAACGGTTTACAACCTGGACAACTTTTAACATTCCAAGACATCAACTTAATAAATGACCCCAACTTAACGGGTATAACTAATTCCAATCAGTTTAATACTAATAGTATTACGGGAACTACACCATATAACGCAACAAGTTTAGTGACAGTTCCTGTTAATTACATTAATCAAGCAGGTTTACAACAAACTGTAAACTTGAAATTAAATATATCTGAAGATGGAAAAGATTACAAATATCCTGCGGGGGTTGAATATTTTCAAGTTATCACAGGAGGTACTGTATCACAGTTTTCAGGATTAACAAACACAACGGGAGGATTACTTAACAAATATTTGTTTAAAAAGACACAAAGATTCTGTTATGGTACACCAGTACAACAATGTGACTACGTATTCCCAATCAAATTTATTGATAATTTTGCAAACTATGAAATTATATTTTTAACAAGAGGTACGGACCCATACACCGACAAACAAAATATAAGATATGACCTATCGAAATTATTTGGATTTAACTTAGGTTCGGGTCCTGTTATTGAAGGTAGTTATTATCTTAATGTACCAATACAACAAAACTCAGGAAGTGGAGCTTGGTTTAATGATTATAAAACGCCTGAATCACATTTAGTTTCAAATAATACAAATGCGTCATTATATCACCCACCTTTTGGTTTTACTCCTGATAGTACATTGTTTAGTGCATTTACAAACAACTCACCTTACTTTTATAACTCAACAGATAAGTCACAACAAACATTTAAAGCTTATTCATCAGACGCTGTGACTTTATCATATTTTACTTCCACACCTGGTGTATATTCAAATATACAACCAAGTGTTGGTAATAATAAATTGGCGTTCCAATGGACAAATGGTGTGTTAAGTGCTCAAGGTAATATTGAAGGTGGAACTTTAATTGCTTCAAACGCAACTCCGGGAACAAGTATAAACATTGCAACAACAACCACAAGAGTTTATTCACCAGCATACCACACTTCGGTAGTATCGAACATTTCCATTTCAAACTCTTCTAACATTGTATTTAGGTCTGATAGACTACCTACATCAAGTGCGACAGAATTAAGTGGTAATAACTCGTTTAGTTTATTTTTAAACGACAACTTTGCGGTCTACACAGTAGACGAAGATGGTGGTACTTCATTGGCACCATCAACAAATGGTCCTAATGACACTACAAATAATGCTCAAGATATAACAGGAGACACTCCGAGTCAAATATCAAGTACAGTTTTGGCATCACTTTCCTGTGAAAACATGACAGTATTAAAATGTTACCAAGGCGGTGGGACATCTTTTTCAGTTCAAAATCCATGTAGTGAAAATCCGAATGGAAAAAGAATGTCAGGGGGATGTTACAAATTTGTTGATAGTCCATTACTTGTTTCAATACCAAAAGATGTTACATATTTCTTTGAATGGAAAACAAGATTTAGAATGGTGTTTGCTGCATGTAGAGGAATATTTTCACATGTGTTTCAAAACAATTGGGTCAATGGTTCTTTATATATGTTCTCATTGAAAAAACAAACAATTTTTAACATTGCGGGACAACCAAAAAAATATAAGTTTTGTGGTAGTCCTGATAGTACATTAAGACCATATCAAGGACCTATATTTTATACAAGAGGAACCACAAATTCATTGTTTTATAGAGGTGCTATTTATGACGGAAGTAAATTTATTGGACAAAAACCAAGAAAATTAAATATCACAAGTTCAACATTTGAAGACGCGAACTTCAAAGGGATGAATGTTAGAAATTTGTTTTTCCCGACCACCATTATGGACTTAGGACCAAGAGATGAGTTTACAAAAGAAATATGTACTAACCCTAATTTTGAAGGGTACTTGATTGAAACAATCAAAAGTACTTCATACAATGATACTTCTGAAATTTTACAGTTGTTTATTATTTCAAGACTTATTAACTCTAATTTTTGGGGTCAAGTTTTAGGTTTGGGTGATTCATCAATAAACAGAATGTTTTCAAGAAGTGAAGACAGAATAGATGGTGATGTAGCTCAAATGTTTTCAATAAACTCTGAGTATGGAATTGAAGAGTTTGATGAAGATAATTACACTGATAATGAGTTGTATATTGGTACGGGAGACGCTTTAATGGGAATCTTCTTTAGTTCAAATACAATTAATAGATTAACACTAAGTCCGGGTATTCAAACATTCGCACCAAACCTTACAAATTATTTTGGTTACCCTAACACACAAGTAGTCCCAACATATCAGTGGTCATCTTCAACAACTTCAACTATTTTTGGTTCTGACACAAATGATTGGGTTACTGATGTTTTGGCTAATGGTAGTTTTTATTATCAAAAATACCAAAACTTTAGTTTTAACCCTCCAACTACACCATACTTTAACCCATCAACAACAGGAGGAAGAGGTTACATATTTAATCAAACACCACAAGGTTTATCAAATCCAAATTGGCCGGCAGGTACTCAACAATCATTTATTGTGGGAGGACCTAATCATTTTTATTTTGGATTAAACAAAGGTAAAAGTGCAATCAACAGATACATCAAAGCATATATATTGAACCAAGATGAGTAACGAAAATGAAATAAGAATTGTTATTGGGTCCAAAAGGTATGCTGGGAATACAGATAAAGATGTTTGGCTCCAACCACCATTAATTGGTGATAGAAGAGAGTTAATTGAAGGGGATAGAAGTATCTTAGTAAATCAACAAACGCTCTTTGAAACAGAAAGACAGGAGAGTGATAAATTTAGACTTGCTGGTAAGATTACAAATGTATTTGATAATACATTAACCGGTAAAACATCTTACACACCGTTTAAAAATAATTTATATTACACAAACGCAATAAGTAATGCGTCCAACAACTCAAACTTTTGGGAAGGAAACCCTCAGTTTGACGAGTTCTCAATTCAAAGATTTAGCGGTATTACAGGACATGTACCATTTGTCCCTAAAAGTGCTTCAACGTATAATTGGTCTTTTTATGTTAGTTATGCGTTTTCAAGTACAACCGCACAAACAATGTCATATACTGATGAAAAGTTTGGAGTAACCAATGGGGGGTTTGTTGCTGGTGACGGAATACCTTATGTTTTAACGACAGGTAAATTTAATGGAAAATCTTTAGTTTATTTTTATTGTGGTACAAATCACAATTTACAAATTGGACAATATGTTGAATTATCGACACCAATTAATAATAAAACTATATTTCAAGTTTATTCTTTGGGTGATGGAACAATCGATTCAGAAAATAAAGTTTTTACAATTTATGATTTAAAATATCCAACATTAGATATACAAACGGGTGTTTTTGGAAATCTTAAAAGAATAACTGAACCTGCTAATTCTGCAGAAACAAAATCCATATACTATGTTAGATTACACAAGATTATCAAAAACAGTGAACAATGTAATATTAGTAAAGCAGGATTTGAAAATAACCCATTTGCAATAGATAAAAAATTAGAGTATTCGGCACTAACACCAAATCAAGTACAAAGAGTTTCTGTAAAAAATAACGCTCAGACATTTTCTTTCACGTTTGATAAAGACGTAAGAATAGGGGGTTACATAGACAACAACGGAAAACCATTAACTGAGTTGTTTTTAACAATTATAAACAGAGGATATATGGGGTGGTTTAATAAACCATTTGTTAATCAAAATGGCCTACAAACCGGAATTGACGTAGGTTGGAATTTTAATTTTTTAGAAAATTCAGTGGACACATGGTGGAACCATAACAATAGTTTAAATAAAGATAATATACCAACAAATTCATATTCGTTAAATGGACAAACATTTTATTATAATGAAATATTAAATCAAGGTGATGTAATTTTAGGAGATTTTTGTGAATATAACTACATGGAACAAAGAGAGTATGTTTTATCTAAAGCCATTCACAAATATTCATTTAACGATTTGTTGTTTCAAACAACGGGAAATCAAAACTATCCTGATGGTTATTTGTACAACCCACACCATTCAATACCCATTAGAGCTTTTAGTGATTATATTGAAAATGGAACAAAAGACACTGTAGACAATATACCTGGGTATTCTTGGTTTAGTGAATATAATAACAAATGGTATTGGAGAGATTTATATACTTATGGATATATAGATAGTGATGGGATTGGGGTAAATAACCCATTCATCAACGGAGCTCATTATCCGTTTTTAAATTGTATATTTTTACAATATCCTATTCGAAGAAATAACAATGTATTCTCAAACGAATATCAACAAATAACTAACGACGATTGTGAATAATAATTATTATAGGTTTAGTGTAACTTCAGAAGATACGGCTTTTAACATACCGGTTGAAATAACTTTTGACATGGGTGGTAGAAACGATGGAATCGTTCAATTTGAAACTGATATTTTACAAGATTTAATAAATGGTATTGATGATTTTGAAACTACAAGATTCGCAAATAAAGAATACTCGCAAACACCAAATGTTACAGACATAAATTATGAATTTTATTTTTTAGATTCTACCGTTTCTGTTACTGCCGCAACATCTAATGATTGGGCAGTTGACTATGATAATGCAACATTTACTGACCCTGAATTATATTATTTTGCAAATTCATTCAAAGGTAGTTTTTTCAAATTGGATTTTTATGACACAAAAACAAATGAAAACCAAAAGGCATATTTTAGTGTAATATTACCAACACAACAAGGACAAACAAGAGTTGGTTTTTTAGGTCCATTAAACAATCAAACACAAGTGAATGTTAAAAAACCAAAATTTAAACTTGATTATACAGGTTCCGACAAAGAAGGATTTTTTATATATTGGTTAAAAGAAACTGATTTTATAAATATTACAGAGTTTTATATGACCGCTAAGTTTTTTAATGCGAAGACAGGTCAATTTGTAAGGTTTATGAATGAACCACAATCTACTTTTTCTGCAAATAACAAATTTAATTTTAATAAATCACAATATTTTTATTATAAAGTTGAGTTAGATTTTGCAAACTTTGAATATCAAGTTTACAAAGAAATCCCACAACAAAACCAAGCACCTGTTCTTCAAAGAGTTGGTGATTCGGTTAATGTTATAAAATGGTATGAATACGGAAACCCATAATGGAAGCTGAAAAATATTCTTTAATAGTATCCCCTGAAAATATTTCTACAGATATTTTTGGTGAAACTTATAGTGGTGACAGTGGGTCACAAACCTTTGGTGTGTATTCAGGTATGTCTTACATATTGAGTGGAGGAACGGGAGGTACATCACTTTTAACAGGTTTAACAATACCAATTATGTTCACTCAAACTATGAACGATATTGGTTTTTATAGTGAGTTTGATGGTCTTATGTTACAAAAAGATGTGTTGTCTAATTTTTTATTTTCTGCTGATACATTAACACCTTACGATGTTAATTTTTATAATACATCGGGTGACATAGAAATATCATTTTTAAAACTATCAAGTTTCTTTGTTGATTGGGGTGATGGGAGCCCAACTCAACAGGTTGGAACCCAACCATTGACACATACATACCCCACCACACCAAGTGCGTATACCATAACTTTTTCTGGTCAAAATAGTTGGGGGTTGAATATAATTGAAAAACCGATTGTACTTCCTTTAACGGGGGCAACAATAACAAATTTACAAGGTAATTTTACTTTCACACCACAAGGTGGTTATTGGTCAGGTATACCTGTAAGTTACGATTTTATAGCAACAGGTGATTCACAAAATAATGTATCATCACAAATATCAAGTTCATACACGACAATTCCTTTTCCTGTTTCAGGTTATACCAAATCTAAACTTACGGATGTAAAAAGATGGGGACCTAACCCGTATACAGTTGGTTATACTTTTATAAAAAATGGAGTACCATACGGACAAATAAATTCTATAACGTCAGGGTATACTTCATACACAATAAATGACATCACTTATTACGACTTTCCAAACGGACAAACTCTGTACTTATTACAAAGTTCAGGATTTACCCAAAATGATTTATTGTTTTCAGCGATTACAAAAAATGAATATTTGTTAGATTTTGTTATGGACCCTGAAGTTCAAAGCGATGTTTATATCGAAAGAGGTAAATATAGCGCGTTTGAACCATTACAAAGATTAGGTGAAGTTGATAATATTGGTGATATGGTAAGATATGGTTACGGATATTATAAAATTAATAC
>Ga0208600_1000028_pt1 | contig 18058 bp, 36 predicted proteins | sample LakMenEpi08Oct12_FD_150681 | JGI IMG/M metagenome (GOLD analysis project Ga0208600, IMG submission 150681) | Freshwater microbial communities from Lake Mendota, WI - 08OCT2012 deep hole epilimnion (SPAdes) | ecosystem: Environmental > Aquatic > Freshwater > Lake > Epilimnion/Euphotic zone ... | reverse complement strand
GGGTGCGCCTCCCCTCCCCAAGTTGTGTACAAGCCCCCACAAGTACCCCCGTTGCCCCCACAGATACAAAAGCAACCAGTGAACCTGACAGACAGGCTGACACAGCTTCTGATGCCGAAAGAGCAACCCTTGCCGCCATCGCAGAAATAGTGGCACAGGGAGATCGGAATACTGCTGCACTCAATGCGTGTATAGATTCGTACAATCAGATGAGAGATTTGCTAAATGGTAACAAGTGAACAACTTAAACAGCTTCATATCGGCCCTGAGTGGTTGGATGGTTTAAATGCCACTTTTGAGCGTTTTGACATTATGAATCCACTTAGAAAAGCGGCTTTCATTGGTCAATGTGCTCACGAATCAGGTAATTTCAAACTTTTATCAGAAAATCTGAACTATCGTGCAGAGGCTTTACAGAAGTTATGGCCTAGAAGGTTTGATGCTACCAAAGCACAGATGTGCGCTCGCAATCCTAAGTTGATTGCCAATACTGTTTACAGCTCACGTATGGGTAACAGGGATGAGGCTTCTGGTGATGGCTATCGGTTTAGAGGTCGTGGGTGTATCCAATTGACAGGACACGCCAATTATTACCATGCTGGTCAGGCTTTAGGAGTGGATTTTGTGATGAATCCTGATCTTGTGGCAACCCCAATGTATGCTGCACTCACTGCGGGATGGTTTTGGGACACCCATAAGCTAAACCAATACGCTGATACCAAAGACTATAAGACCATGACCAAGAAGATCAACGGGGGATTTATTGGTTTGGCAGACAGAGAAAAGCACATTGCCCATGCTCTCTCTGTCCTTACTTAACCCTTCATCCTTCTTACGAAAGATGCAAAGCTAGATGCTGTGTCACCAAAGGGTTTCATCTTGTCAAACTCTAGGGCTACCTCTTCTAGCGTCCTCCTTCTAACAGGACAGTTTCTTCCTTGAACACAATCGTATGTGCAACAATCCATGCCACTAGATTTGTTTGCTCTTAATATCTGCTTTCCAAGGTTACTGTTTTGTTCAACCATGTTAAAGGCTTCGTCCTCTTCTTTTGTCCATTGAGTCATGTGTTCTTCTCCTTGAGTTTGGCCTCAACAGCTCTGGCAAAATCCTTGTAGAAGTACATTGGGTTCATTTGAAGATGAATTTGCTCATATTCAGCATCTGTCAGACCAACCCAAGGGCGCTTCTTTTTCCCGTCAAATAAGCCATCTATGTAAGCATATGCCATGCTTTGTATCTCTTTTCTCTCTTTACTCATTTCTTCTCCTGCAAAGAAATAGGCATATAGATGCAAGCCTTGTCCTTGCTGTTAACGCAAGAAACATGAAGCACATCTTTTAAACCAAAGCGCTTACAGTTCTTGCACTTAGAGTCAGGCTCTTTTGGCAAGCAACCAATGATCTTAAAACCGATCATTTCACTCTCCTGAATTCAACCTTCTCTGGTGGAGGAGGAAGCATCTTCTCTGAAGGTGGAGTCCAACCATGCTTTTTCCATAGTGCCTGGACATCAGATCCTGATTCCCACTTAAAGTCTTTCAGGGGAGTAGATGGATAACTGATTTTGGAATGTGGAGGAAGTGTCATTTCAGAGCCTTCATAACCCGTTGATTTCTGCCTGATTTACCAGCTCTAATACCAGTAATCTCAATGAATCCCTTGTCTAACAAAGCACGATAACGAGCTGTTATGGAGGAATATGGGTATTGGGGATACATCTCTAGCACCTGATCAGAAATACACCCCTCTGGGAAGCTCTTAATGGCCTCATAGACGAGTTGTTCTATCTTGGTGGTGTCAATGGCTTGGGATGCCTCATGGCTCGTTACAGGGTCTTCTTTGCGTACCAACTTAAATGCTGGTGTACCAAAGAATCTGTCCATTGACTGCTTCATATTATCAAAAATCATCATTGACTCCTATTAGGTGGGGTACTCGCTGCGTCCATGTTTGTCCGACAATTGCTGTCCATGGCATCCGCTTTCCCCCGAGAAAAGTTTATCAGAAAGGCAGGTCAGAATCATCAAAGTTGGTCGCTTTAGACCTCTCTGATGGCTTGGCAATTGGTTCCTTGGGTGACAGTGCCAAACCCATGAATTTGCCTGATTTTCCTTCTTTGACCCATGCAGATAGCCAGTAATCCTGACCATTTACTGTGATATTTCCTTTGTAATCAGGATGGTTGCCTGTTTCTTTCTTATCGTTTTTGAACAAAACGCCAGAGTTATCTTTCTTTTCCATTACATTTCCTTCGCTTTCTTTAACGCACTTCTTACTTTACTTGGAAGGAGTGTCCATAGGGCGATCTTTTGTTGATCGTCTAGGTTCTCTCCCTCTAACTTAACCCAAGCTGCCTTGGGATCACCTTGCTCACAAGTAGCAATCAGTTCAACTGCCATCTCTTGTAAGTACTGTAATTCTTCTGGAGGAATGTTGTCTGTTGCACCCTGAGTAGGTGTGATAACCACTGATCTGCCCTCTTCTGGAAGGTCTTCTCCCGCATAAATGTAGAGTCCCAAACCATGCAGACTCAGAGCCTTGGTCATACAACGCATGATGGCAGTATTGACAGCAAAAGCATCAGGATTAGGGATGGCTTTGTTTCTGTAGTCCATCACAGGAAGCTGACAGGTCATTGGTTTGCCAAACATGGTGGCAGTAACAAACACCATTGCCGTACCATTGATATCCATGAAACACTTGTCTCCAAACATCTCTACCTTGTAGGAAGCAGTAGGATCAGCTTTGAGAGCCTCTGCCCATGCCCAAGCCCATGACAGGTAAGTCAGGTTGTTTTTCTTCTCTGTATGAGAATTAACATCTTTTTTAAGTAACGCTTCTATTGACATATTCACTCCTTTAAAAATTATCGTTTAACTCTTGATCAATGATTTGTGTTTGTTGGTCAAGGTCTAATTCCTTGAACTCAATGAAGTCTGCTTCTTGGCAGCAAACTATTCTGTTTCCCTTGATTGTCAGGCAATAAGGACAGTATTTAATGTCAGAAAACTCTTCCAAATAGGTCTGAAATAGTGATTTCATGTGAGCCTATCGAAAGCCATTTCCCAGAGAACATCACCTGCAACATCGGTGAGTTTGTTTAACTCATCTTCGGTTAGTGGTGTACCATCTTCGTAGCATCCACTTGAGAAGTAAGCATCAGAGAAGTCTGGATAATCTCTGCTGTCTACCCCATCTACTTCTAGATCTATGACCTTTTTTCCATTAAGAATCGGCATATTCACTCCTGTTAAACGTGGACTACTATTTGCCCACACCGCTAATGTGCCACACCTTTTTAGCCTTTTATACTAGGATTTACCCTAATAGACAGCACTTTTTTCTATGCTAATCTGAAAAGACTTGTCCTATTAGTAAATAGTCCTTCTACCTACTTCCTTCTTCTTATGCACGTTGAAATACTTGAACAAAGATGCGCTGAAGCCTTGCTTGGGTACTCTCAAACAATGGCAGATGCTTATACAACCGAACCAGAGGACTTAGATGCTTCTATGACTGCCTTGCTTGCTAGAACGCTAGAACTACATCTAAACCGCAAAATCAATTTGGAGAACCTTTTTAAATGACTCAAGCCATGATCATTAAAGCTCTACAGAATGGGCCACTTACTTCACAAGAACTCTGTGATTTAACAGGGATGCCTAAGTCCTCTGTATTGTCAACAGCTAAGAAGTTGAGATACAAAGGTGAGCTAACCACAGAAGAGGTTAAGGTTGGTCGCTACAGAGTTGCTAGGTACACCCTTGCTGACCACTTGATTGAGAGCAAGCCAAAAGACGAAGCCCGCTGCTTGCTAAACCCTTTTGACATCAGAAACGCCAAAGGTATCTTTAGTAAATCAGAGTATGCGGTGATGAATGCACAAGCTAAAAGATTGCTTGGCAGACCAAAACCTGCGAAAGAGATCACAAATAATCAATTTATTTAAAAAAACTTCTTGACATCTCTTTGATTTGTGTATAATCCAAACCGTCTGAGTGGCATCAGGCGATGAACGGAATACGAAACCCCATAGATTTCTGTGTGGTCTTGCCTGACAACAGGCGAACTTTTGATTCCGTTCAATCGTTTGTTGTTGCTCTCGCCAAGAGCCAAGACCACAGAGTGATTTATGGGGTTTTTGCTTTTGGGGACTGTAAGGATTGCAGACCAAAGTTAGCTGCAAGTAAAGTAGGACTCAGAACCTAGCCATTAGAGACTGGACACAGGTAGACCGCTCGTAAGGCCGCCGTAACTGTGTTGAGAGGCAACGGGGGAACTATCCCAAGCCAAGCCCACATGAGTGACCCGAAAGGGGTGCAGGAACGGGCAGATAGGACGCTCTGAGGCGTGTAATCCTGCAAGCTATGCAATCAGTAAGGTATAGCCCAATGTTCGTCCCAGACTTGTCTGAAACTAGCATAGGTACTCACTAATCTTGTTAACTCAGGATTAGGTGAGTATTTGCCAATTTGAACCCGACTGAACTGAACTAGCATATATAGGAAATGTATGAACTACTTGGTTAACCCGAACAAACCTTCCTCTCGTGCTCACCTTTGGGATGATGGAGATACATATTGCAAGATGTATTTAACTGGTGGGATGAGAAAGAAAAAATACAGGGTTTTTCCTGATTCACAGGACAGGGAAATTTGTTTAATGTGTGGGAATGTTTGGAAACAAATACACACATACAAGGATGAACATGGAAAAGTTTGAATTATTTTGGGTGGCATGGCCTAAGTCATTTAGAAAAGGTGGCAAGGCTGCCTGTCTCGTAAAGTGGAAAAAGTACTACTGTGAGACTTGTGCAGATCAAATCATTAAGCACATTGAGTGGATGAAAACAACAGACGCTTGGAGAAAAGACGATGGTGCTTTTATTCCTGCACCTTTGGTCTATCTGAACCAACAAAGATGGGATGGGGCTGAGATTCCAGAATCATTCGGGATCAAAGTTGAAGTGCAAATTGATCCTGCTTTGGCAAAGATTGATGCTGACAGAAAAAAAGCCGTCCCCATGCCTGAGCACATTAGGCAAGCAATGGCTCAATTAAGGAACAAATAATGAGCCACTACCAAGCCCACATCCTGTTAGACAAAGTAAAAGATGGAGTCCCCTTTCCACTTCATCTGATAAACAAAGCCTTAGAGCTTACTGGTGACCTAGAGTAAACCCCTATGGCATACAGCCGAAAATCAATATCAAATGCTGGAGACAGAGTTGTTTTGGAGAAAGCCGAGGCAAGGGAAATGTTCCGAACTTGGCAAACAAACAGAGATAACGATTTTGTTCGTGCCAGGCTTGAGCGTTGCGAAAGAATCTATGGAACTGGAGCAAGAGATCGGGTCAGGTTTTATATGCGTCAAATGAAAGAAGGACAAATTGAATGAGTTGGCACTATTTGCGGGAGCTGGAGGGGGAATCCTTGGAGGACATTTGCTCGGGTGGAGAACAGTTGCAGCCGTTGAAATCGAAGATTACCCACGCAGAGTTTTACTGCAACGGCAAGCTGATGGACTCTTACCTAGATTCCCTATCTGGGACGACATTAAAACATTCGATGGGAAGCCTTGGGCAGGAAAAGTCGATGTCATCTCAGGAGGTTTCCCATGCCAAGATTTGTCTGCAGCAGGAAAAGGAGCAGGACTTGATGGGGAACGATCAGGACTCTGGAGAGAAATGGCAAGGATCATTTGCGAAGTACGACCCCAATACACATTCATTGAGAACTCACCAATGCTCACTATTCGAGGACTCGACAGAGTATTGTGCGACCTTGCCTCGATGGGGTTCGATGCGAACTGGGGAGTGTTGGGAGCTTCCGATGTTGGAGCAAAACACCAACGGGACAGAATTTGGATTGTGGCCCACGCCAACAACACCAAGCGGAGGCGGGAATTGCGGGGGTTCTGGGGCTTACAAAAATGCATTAAAGAATGGAACTCACATTCCACATTCAATCAACCCGAACCTATACGAATGGTTGATGGGGTGGCCTCTAGGGTGGACAGACTTAAAGCCATTGGCAATGGACAAGTCCCCTTGTGTGCAGCAACAGCATGGAGAATCCTGAAATGAGCTTCATGGTCACTTTTAAAGTAGATGCTGACCCTGTCGGCAAACAAAGAGCAAGGTATGCCAAACGTGGAAACCATATTTCTACTTACACCCCTGACAAAACAAGAAACTATGAATCTTTAATCAAAGAAGCCGCCATAGAAGCAATGGGAAGTAGCGAACCCTTGGAAACCGCTGTAACGCTGTATTTGTACATCAGAGCACCAATTCCTAAGTCTTTGCCCAAAAAGCGCATAGAAGCCTGTTTAAACGGCTTGGAGAAGCCAATTAAGAAGCCAGATGCCTCCAATGTGCTTAAAAGTGTGGAAGATGCTATGAATGGAGTTGTTTACAAGGATGATTCTCAGATCGTGAATATCCATGTTTCCAAGGTTTATTCAAGTGTTTCAGGAGTAGACGTTTGCATAAAAGAATGCTTGGATTAGGGTAAGTCCCAATACAAAACCTTGCAAAACAAGACTAACATTTAATTTTTAACAGGAGTGAATGATGGAAAAAACTTGGGAATTTGATACAACCACAGGCGAAGGTAGCGAGATCGTTACAGTAGTTTACGAGTACGAGAACGATGGTGAGACTACTTACAACGAGTCAATCAAAGAGGTTTGGTTTGAGGGCAGAAACGTCATAGGGCTATTCTCTGACGAACACTTCAAAGAACTAGAGATGGAAGCGGCTATGCGTTTCCAACACCATAAGCTGAACTACAAGCACGAATGAGAAAGCGAACTAAACGCAAGGTCTGGGCATTGATTGACCCAATACAGCATGGAATCATTGGTGCGTCAATCACCCACAGAGACAAGCTAGACAAGCTCAGAATGATGGAATACTCAGCTTTAGAAGCAATGATCAAAGGACAAGGAACAGTAACCGATTGGCGAACCCTTGTCGATGTTCTAAACCTGAGTGAAACGATGGCAAGGCACAACATCGGAAAAGATGAAGTTTTACCTGTTTGCCAAAAAGCACAAGATGCCTTGCATCAAGCGGCAGAACGCTACCAAAACACAATGAAAATGGGTTTATCAGGCGAAGGCATCAAAGCGGTGAGGGATTTAATCGAATATGCTGATTTACAACAATCAAGCATTAGTCGATCTGAATTTGAGAGATATATTAAGAAAACCAAAGATTATATTAAATCAAATAATGATTTAGTCGTGGAGATAATATGAACAGAGATGACATTATTAAATTGGCAAAAGAGGCTAAGTTTTACATTAACGACAATGAAGCATATAGCCCATCCAATCAAGAAGACTTCGAGTTAACCGAACACCTAGAACGTTTTGCCAAACTGATAGCAGAGCATGAACGCAATGAAATAATAGAAATTTTGGATGCGTCAACTGGATACGTTCACATGGATGCAATAAGGGAGAGAACATGAGTGATAACCCTCACAAGGCAATACAGTTCCTGATTGATACAGCCCCTCTCTATTCCAAGGCCAAAGCCACTAGGATGTACTTAGAAGAATTCAGGAAATCACGCAAGGCTCAGTTAATGAGCCAGGCAGGAACAGAGGTTCTAGGTAAGCAAGAAACCTACGCCTATGCTCATGCTGACTACATCGAAATACTCGAAGGAATTAGGGAAGCAGTCGAATTGGAGGAGCGTTATCGTTGGCTAATGACGGCAGCACAAACCCGAATCGAGGTATTTAGAACCGAGCAATATAGTGCTAGGCATGAAATAAAAAACACCCAATGAACAACAAATTAAGCGCAAAGCAAAGGCTTCACATTGGGAAAGTTAAACTATTGCCATGCTCAGTGTGCGATCAACATGGGCCAAGTGACGCACATCACATAGAGCAAAAACTACAATATTGCGTGATCGCTTTATGCCGTGATTGTCACAATAGCTGGCACGGCACTAAGGCTATATGGCGCATCAAAAAAATGGATGAACTAGCAGCCCTTGACATAACCATTCGCAGATTGACTCAGGAAATGCCACTAGAAAGCGATTCAAGCCCCTTTTAAGACGTTTTCTAGTGCTTGTGCATACCAACTATGCCAGACGTAAAAAAAGAGCTTATAGCCCTTATTTGATAGACAAGAAAAAACCCTCCGTAGAGGGCTTGAATTTATCGTTTTGTAAGTATTCGTAAGATTAGGGCTAATGTTGCATAGATCATTCCATTACCTTTAGATCTTCCTCAATTACAGCCATTGCAGTACAAATATCGCTCCAAATCTCGTCAAATTGCGGATCACCCTCAGGGATAAGATCAGACCGATAAGCCTCTAGAGCATCCCAAATTATGTCAATTTGTTGTTTTACATCGTGCATTTTTAGCCCCTTAATAAACACAAACGCCACGGGAATAATAAGAATCTACATTTTTACCCTCTGGAATATCGTCAGGGCGGATTAAATAAAGTGCTGCCCCTCTAGGGTCACCTTGGATATAGGGTTTAATTTCAACTTGTGACATGGGCCAACCTAAAAAAGCCCATTCACGGGTGTTTCTAAGCCATAAAATGTGACTGAGCCGCTTTTTAGCCCCTTTTTCTCTGTCTGCAATGGGTGAGAGTTTGCCTGAGTATTCACTACGCCAAAAAGGTTTGCCAGCTTCATCCCGTTCAACACACCCGCCATCGATACCGCATTCAAGCTCATGCCATCGTTGCAAGGTCATGCTAATTTTGCGAAGTTTCTCAGCCTCAAAAGCTGTAAAACCTAAGTTTATAAGAGTATTTTCTTGCGCTGTAATGCGCTGTTTTTCACGTTTTGTCATTGCCATGTTTACACCTATAAATTGAAAACCTTGGGAAATTCCAAGGCCATAAGCCCCTAAATTAAAGGCTTACAGTCTTAAAATTACATTGCGTGAGCAGATAACCAAGCTGGATTAGAAATTGGTTTCGATTCTTGAACATACCAAATTTGGCTTATGGGCTTAGATTGTCTGAAATCGCCTTGATGAATTTGCCATGCAACAAAGCCCCTTTTTTGGCATTCTTTTGCAGATATTTCACCCATGAGCTTTTTAGTGATTCGCCCGTCAAGAATAATCACCGCACGATCACCGCACCCCTCAATAATTCTATTGTGGTCAATGGCGGAGCGAATAAAGAATTGAGCATAATATTTCATGATGTAACACCTATTCAAAAAGTTAATGAAACCCTAGTTAAACACCTAGGCCATTGACCCCTAATCTAAGGGCCAACAGTCTAAACATTAGGACAAAAGGGCTTTACAAAGTAGATCAGCCTCATGTAAATCAATGGCTGACCGAAAAGCCTCTAAGTATTCGGCAAATTGAGGGTGATCTGGCTTCATGTTGACTCCGCCAGCTTTGCGAGTTGATTCGACAATGATTCCAGCACTGTTAGCGAGATATGCTGAATAATTGCCTGATGTGTGTAGAGTGAGCATTTTTGACACCTATTAAAAAGAAAAAGAGAGATTATTTGGTCAGGACATCAAAGTACGCCAATAGACCTATACAAAGGATAAGACCCGCCAAGATTGCTGTCAGGATGTCTTTTTGGTTATCGTTCATGCTAGTTCCTTTTTTGTGAGTGAGCTGATTTTGTCCAAGATAGCATCCCATGAGTTTGTTTCTAATTCGCAAGCAAAATCGAAAGGGTCACAATCATTGTCTTTGTCTTTAACGACAAGGGCAAACTGTAGACCCCCGCATTCGCGTCTGTTTTCGTCAGCATAGTTCACCCAAAGAATCATTTCTTGCTTGTCGTTTAGATCGCATGAAAAAGAGGGACAGACATCGTTATGCCATGAGACATCGACAAAGCCATCGGGCAATTGTGGAATGTCATAGTCAAAATTGGGGAATTCATATTTGTAAGAGCATCGCATATTTACACCTTTTAAGTTGACCCTCTACATTTGAGGTATAGAGAGAATAGCAACAAAAAAAGAAAAAACTATTAGGACAAACCCTAATAAAGTACAATTAATTTAAATTAATTATCAGACAAGGTTGGACAATGGCTAGACCTCCAAAGATAGACACTATCCAATTTCGCAGAAAGTTAGACAACCCTAAACGACAGATTCTTTTAACAGTTGGACAAGGGAATATATCTAATGGTTTCGAAAACCTATTAGCCCTCTACCAACACTTGCATTCATTGGGATATAGGATAGACGAACCATTCGAGACAATAGGGTTAGTTACTAACTATGTCGGTAATAAACAACAACCCCAAACAGAGGATAGTCTAGTAGATAGATAAGGGATAGATAGAGGGAATAGGATAGGGAAACACAATTGATAAACAAATCCAAGTAACCCTAAAAAGGTGCATCAATCCCTCTCTGAACTTTATGCAAAAAACGCATAACCTTTGCACTAAGGGTAAACCCTATGACTGTATGTGTGGCCAGTACTGTAAGGATAACCATGAGGGAAAACCCTGATGTATGGGGGGGGAGGGGGTGGTGATGGGTGGTAGAAATTTGTGGTACATCCCCCATTCCGAAAAAGCTAAATTGAAAGGAAAGCATGGAAACGACTCTAAAGCGTGGAAGAGGAAGGCCGAAGGGGAGCGTCAAGATGACGATACAGAGGTTTGCTGACAATCCTCCTGTGATACTGCCTAAGACTGATCACCAGAGGCTCAAGGAGTTGAAGGAGTTGATGATCAGGAGTGGAGGTAAGGATGTTGCTCAGAAGGTGATAGAGATAGCGTTGAATGACGAGCATCCGCATCAATTGGTGGCTTTGAAGATGTGTTTAGATAGGACTCTTCCTGTGAGTATGTTTGAGAAGGATAAGAGTCAGAGGAGTGCTGTAACGATTAACATTACAGGATTAGGAGTTGAGCCTACTGTTATTGATGAACAACCTATAGATGTAGAGGACAAGTATGGCAGACCTTAATTTTAGTTTGCTTCCTTGGCAACAAGAGGTGTTTAAAGACCAGACTAGATTCAAGGTAGTGGCTGCTGGGCGGCGGTGTGGGAAGAGTCGGATGGCGGCAGTTACCTTGTTGATAGAGGGACTCAAATGTCCTCAAGGGTCTGCTGTGTTGTATGTGTCTCCTACGATGGGACAGTCGAGGCAGATTATCTGGGACTTGTTGTTAGACCTTGGTAGAGAGGTTATACAGAGTAGCCATGTAAACAACTTAGACATTACCCTGATAAACGGGGCTAGGATTTATGTTCGTGGGGCTGATAGACCTGATACCTTGCGTGGTGTGTCTTTGACTTATGCGGTGTTAGACGAGGTAGCGGATATTAAGCCAGAGGCTTGGGAACAGGTTATTCGGGCTTCTTTGTCTGACAAGAAGGGTAGAGCGTTGTTTATTGGAACGCCAAAGGGTAGGAACTGGTTTCACGATACCTTCAAGTTGGGGGAGAGTGGTGAGGATTCTGATTGGAAGAGTTGGCACTTTACGACTGCTGATAACCCTTTGATCGACCCTACAGAGATAGAGAGTGCCAAGAAGACCTTGAGTACCTTTGCTTTTAAACAAGAGTACATGGCATCGTTCTCCAATGCGGGGAGTGATGTTTTCAAGGAAGAATGGATTAAATATGGGGAAAGACCGAATAAGGGGTCATATTTCATCTCTGTTGACTTAGCGGGGTTTGAGGAGGTTGCCAAACAAGCGGGTAATGCCAAGAAGCGGTTGGATGAGTCTGCTATCTGTGTGGTTTATGTCACAGAGGATGGAAAGTGGTTTGTTGACAAGATTATTCACGGAAGGTGGGATATTAGAACGACTGCTGTGAACATCTTGATGGCTATTCGGGATTACAGGCCACTTAGTATTGGGATTGAGAGGGGGGCGTTAAAGAACGCTGTTTTGCCCTATTTGAGCGACTTGATGAGGAAAAGTAACATCTATGCCCATATTGTTGATTTAACGCATGGGAATAGGAAAAAAGCAGATAGAATTATCTGGGCATTGCAAGGAAGGTTTGAACATGGCAGAATCACGCTCAATTCAGAAGAGAATTGGGATGAGTTTGTTGACCAACTTCTAATGTTTCCCGCTCAGGGGGTTCACGATGATCTGCCTGATGCGCTTAGTTATATAGACCAGCTCGCCGTTACCTCATACTTTGAGGAAGACGATACCGATGATTGGCAGCCTGTGGACATAATATCGGGGGTTTGAGCATGGAATTTCAAGAGCCAACAGAATCTGATAAAGAACTCGTAGCGTTTGTTGTAAATCATTGTGATCGTTGGAGAGACTATCGCAATACCAATTATCTGGATGACTGGTTGGAATATGAGCGTATCTTTACTGGTGAATGGGCTGCTGAAGATAAAACCCGTGATTCCGAGAGAAGCCGAATTGTCACTCCCGCTACCCAACAGGCTGTAGAAACCCGTCATGCAGAGATCATTGAGGCTATCTTTGGTCAAGGTGAGTTCTTTGACATTCAAGACGATATTCGTGATGTAAACAACAATCCATTGGATGTAGCCGCTATCAAGGCTCAACTGATGGAAGACTTCAAGATAGACAAGATTCGCAAGTCCATTGACCAGATTGAGTTGATGGCTGAAATCTATGGTACTGGCATTGGTGAAGTCATTGTTAAAACAGAGAAGATCTTTGTTCCCGCTACTCAGGCAATACCTGGTCAAGTCGGTCAAGCCGCTATTGGTGTGATTGAAAAGGACAGGATTGCAGTCAAGATTGTTCCTGTTAACCCTAAGAACTTCTTGTTTGACCCCAATGGGACTTCTATTGAAGACTGTATGGGTGTGGCTATTGAGAAGTATGTCTCTATCCACAAGATTGTTAGAGGTCAAGAAGAAGGCATCTATCGCAAGGTAGAAGTTGGTACTGATTCTGAAGACTCTGATTTAGAGCCTACTCAAGAGGTTAGCCAATACCAAGACGACAAAGTTAAGCTATTGACGTACTATGGCTTAGTTCCACGAGAGTATCTTGACCAACTTGAGGATGAATCAGAAGTTGAAGACTTGTTCCCTGAAGACTCTGTTCAAGACGAGTATTCCGATCTGGTAGAAGCTATTGTTGTTATTGCTAATGACAATGTGCTTCTCAAAGCAGAAAAGAACCCTTACATGATGAAAGATAGGCCAATTCTGGCTTATCAAGACGATACAGTCCCTAATCGTTTGTTGGGTCGTGGTACTGTAGAGAAGGCTTATAACTCTCAGAAGGCTATTGACGCACAGATTCGTTCACATTTGGACTCTCTGGCACTCACCACAAGCCCTATGATGGCTATGGATGCCACTAGATTGCCTAGAGGTGCTAAGTTTGAGGTAAAGCCAGGCAAAGCAATCCTGACAAACGGCAATCCATCAGAGATTTTGTTCCCGTTCAAGTTTGGAAATACCGATTCTGGGAACATTACCACTGCCAAAGAGTTCGAGAGAATGCTACTTCAGGCTACTGGAACACTAGACTCACAAGGAATGGTGTCCAATGTGTCTAGGGATGCGAATCAGGGCGGTATTTCGATGGCTGTTGCCTCGATTATCAAGAAATACAAGCGTACATTGGTGAACTTCCAAGAAGATTTCTTGATTCCGTTCATCAATAAGGCGGCTTTCCGCTATATGCAGTTTGACCCAGAGCGTTATCCTACCGTGGACATGAAGTTCATACCGACTGCGGCTTTGGGCATCATTGCTCGTGAGCATGAACAACAACAGTTCATTTCCTTACTCCAGACACTTGGCCCTAATACACCTGTTTTGCCTGTGATTCTCAAGGGAATCATGGCTAATTCTTCTTTGTCTAACAGATATGAGTTGATTCAGATGTTGGATCAAATGGCTCAACCTGATCCACAAGCACAACAGATGCAACAAGCACAGCAAGAGTTGGCTCTACAAGCGGCACAGGCTCAGATTGCAGTTCAGACTACCCAAGCAGAGCAAAATCGTGCTGAAGCGGCTAAATTGATGACTGAAGCACAGTTAATGCCTCAAGAAGTCCAAGCCAAGACACTTGCTGCAACGACCAAGAACTTGCCTGACAATGATGCTATGGCTGAAAAAGAATTCAATAAGCGTGTCAAAATCGCAGAATTGATGCTTAAAGAAAAAGACATTGAGAATAAGTTAAAGGTTGTTGAATTGCAAAACATGGACAAGAACGAGCAAAAAGCAAAAGACACCAACTTTCTCAAGAGTTTTGTTAATCAATGATGGATATTAAGCAGATACTGCTATCAGATGCGTCAACTGATGCAAAGTTGTCTGCATTGGCAATTCTGCTTGATAAACAACTTCCTAAACTTGAAAGCCATGTCCTTGATGTAAAGAAACTTAAAGGACCACAGGGTGATCGCGGTGCTGATGGCAAGGATGGAAAAGACGGTCCTAAAGGCAAAGATGGTCGCGATGGGGTTGATGGCAAAAATGGTAAGGACGGAATTGATGGTGACGATGGAGACAATGGAGTTTCTATCGTTGGAGCAAAGATTGATTTCGATGGCTCTTTAGTTCTGACATTTTCTGACGGATCACAATTAAATGTTGGTGAAGTAGTTGGTGAGCGTGGTGCGGCAGGTTTGACAGGCGCACAAGGACCTACGGGACCGACTGGCACTACTGGTCTGACTGGACCAACAGGTGCTACTGGACAGATTGGACCTACTGGAGCTACAGGAATTCAAGGTCCGACAGGCCCTGAAGGTTTGCAAGGTATACAAGGACCAACAGGTCCACAAGGCGTTCAAGGCATACAAGGTATACAGGGTGATCAAGGTATCCAAGGCCCGACTGGAGCTGTTGGACCTACAGGTCCTACCGGAGCGACTGGTCTAACCGGTGCTACTGGACCTACTGGCTCTACTGGATTAACTGGACCAACCGGACCTACAGGAGCTACCGGCTTAACAGGGGCAACTGGTCTAACTGGTGCTACAGGTTTGACTGGTGCTACAGGTCCCACAGGAGCCACGGGTTCTACCGGACTTACTGGACCAACTGGACCAACGGGTGCTACAGGAGCAACTGGTCCTACGGGAACAAGTGGCCCAACTGGTCCTACTGGCCCACAAGGGCAAGGCATCATAATTAAAGGTGCTGTTGCTACAGTTGGCGATTTACCATCATCAGGAAATACGGCTGGTGATGCTTATATTGTTGAATCCACAGGAAATTTGTATGTTTGGAACGGAACATCTTGGACTGATGCTGGTCAGTTAGTTGGACCAACTGGACCAACGGGTGCTACAGGTCTTACTGGCGCAACTGGTCCGGCAGGTGCTGTAGGTCCAACGGGACCAACTGGCTCAACTGGTTCTACAGGCGCTATTGGTCCAACTGGCGCAACAGGTGCTACTGGTAATACGGGATTAACCGGACCAACTGGTCCAACAGGGGATGTTGGCCCTGCCGGTTCTATTGGGCCAACCGGTCCAACTGGTATGATAGGACCTACAGGAGCTATCGGTCCTACAGGTGCTACTGGAGCAACAGGATTAACCGGTCCGACTGGGCCACAAGGTAATATCGGTCCTACTGGACCACAGGGTATCCAAGGTATCCAAGGCATACAAGGTATTCAAGGGCCAACAGGTCCAACGGGTAATCAAGGTCCAACAGGTTCTACAGGGCCAACAGGTGCAATAGGACCAACAGGTGCGGCTGGCGCAGGTTTGCTTAATCTTGATGGCGGGTATCCCAACAGCGTGTACGGCGGAGTTAACCCAATAGATGCAGGTGGTGTGTAATGACAGTTCAAATTCAAATTCGCAGAGGAACAGCCGCAACATGGACTTCGGTTAACCCTTTATTAGCAGAGGGTGAGCTTGGTGTTGAGCTTGACACGGATAAGTTCAAGATTGGTGATGGCACAAGCAATTGGAATTCTTTGCCTTACGCTACTGGCCCGACAGGACCAACTGGCCCCACCGGACCCACCGGACCAACGGGAGCTGCCTCAACAGTAGTAGGTCCTACGGGTCCAACAGGTGCAACAGGATTAACGGGACCAACAGGACCAACAGGAGCAGATTCAACAGTTGCTGGTCCAACAGGTCCTACGGGAGCAACAGGTTTGACTGGGCCGACAGGTCCCACAGGTGCTACAGGACTGACAGGTGCTACTGGGCCGACTGGGGCTACAGGTCTTACAGGTCCAACAGGACCGACTGGAGATACTGGAGCGATAGGTCCAACTGGTCCTACGGGTGATACTGGTGCGGCGGGGCCGACAGGTCCAACTGGGGCAACAGGCTTGACCGGACCAACTGGGCCTACAGGAGCAACAGGTCTTACGGGCGCAGAAGGACCTACTGGGCCGACAGGTGCAACTGGTTTGACAGGACCTACAGGACCGACAGGATCCACGGGATTGACTGGTCCTACTGGACCTACGGGTCCTACTGGCCCAAGCATTACCGTTCAAGATGAAGGTTCAACACTTACTACTTCATTAACTAGTTTAAACTTCACAGGTACAGGAGTTACAGCGACAAACACGGGTGGGGCTGTTACAGTTGCCGTATCAGGTGGCGGTGGTGGTACATCATCCCCTATTCCTAAATTACAATCTTGGTCAATTGGAGCAATGTAAATGGCACAGAACACAAACCCTATTTTTCCGCTAATCCCTGAAGTTACATGGGTAAGCGGTGTAGCAGCTAACGCAGCGACTCCCGGCGTGACGGCCAACACCACAACAGACCTGACCAGCGGCACGATTTACGGCCCGATCTTTACGGCTGGCCCGGTAGAAGGCTCACGGCTTGATTTTATTAAGGTTAGGGCGCTTGGCAGTAACGTGCAAACTGTTATCCGCATCTGGATTAACAATGGTGCGGCTACAACCACAGCAACAAACAATACGCTATTTTTAGATAGAACTTTGTTTTCAACTGCTGTTTCTCAAACAACCGAGTTGGTTGACACCTCCCTGTCGCTTAATATCAGCCTTCCTGCTGGTTATCGTGTGTATGCAACCTTTGGCACAGCAGTGGCGGCAGGTTTCCACTTAACTGCTGTTGGCGGGGATTACTAATGTTTACCGGGTTTGCTTCTGAAAATACTCCGGCTTTTCAGGTCTGGGATTTGTCAAACACCTATTCTGGCGCGCCACGACTTGTTTTGCAAGATGATTGCGCCCCCATTCAAATTATAAAAACTGGAGGTTCCAACTCTCAGGTGCAACTTTTTTTATCAACTTCTCCAGTAGAGGGAAGAACAATAAAAATTGTTAACTGCCGATACGGTTCGGAAAGTCAAATAATCAACGTATTTTCTTCCGACACAACGCAGCAGTCTAATCCTGTTTTTGCAATTGGGCCGGGTCAATATATAGAAACGTGTTTTATTTCTAGTATGAGGAGTTTTGGTCAAATTGGAGGTGTTCTAGCTTCTGGTTGGGTTACGATAAATCAAGCCTCCTCATCAAATTCCAACGCTTATGGGGTTGTTGTTGGTGGCTTGTCTAATAGGGCTGTCTCACAATATTCTGGGGTTGTGGCAGGCAATGGAAATTCTGCATCAGGAACACGCGCTGGTGTTCTGGGAGGTATAGGCAACACATCGGGCGGCATTGATACGGGTGTTGTTGGGGGAAACAGCAATTTTATTACGGGCGACCGCGCTGCTTCTTTGGGCGGTCAGAGCAACCAAGCAAGCGGTACAAATGCTGCTGTTGTTGGTGGTTCAAGCAATAACGCAACAAACACTAATTCCGCTGTATTGGGCGGTAATAGTCATTTGTGTTCTAGTTCTTCCGCAGTAATTGTTGGTGGAACTTATGGATCATCAAGAAGCATTATCGGGAATTTAGTTTTACCCGCAAGTCAAAATCCAATTGTTAGTTCTTTTGGTCTTTCTCAATCAGCAACATTGGTTCTTGGCCGTGAAACAACAAACGCAACTGCCACAAGACTTACAAGTAACAACACTTCCACTGGAAGTACGGTTAACCAAGTAATCCTACCCGACAACAGCGCCTATACATTCCAAGGCACTTGCATTGCAGCAAGGACTGCCGCTGGCGATACTTCTTCATGGAAGTTTGAGGGTGCA
>Ga0208600_1000026_pt1 | contig 18557 bp, 31 predicted proteins | sample LakMenEpi08Oct12_FD_150681 | JGI IMG/M metagenome (GOLD analysis project Ga0208600, IMG submission 150681) | Freshwater microbial communities from Lake Mendota, WI - 08OCT2012 deep hole epilimnion (SPAdes) | ecosystem: Environmental > Aquatic > Freshwater > Lake > Epilimnion/Euphotic zone ... | reverse complement strand
TAGTTAAAGCGAGTAAGTTGTGAGAATCCGATAGGCATTCTCAATACTATTTATTATACTAAAAATTTCTATCCATTCAAAATCCGTTTATCGGAGAAATATTGAATATTTGGTGTTGTTTGTGGGTATGTATTTGTAATTGTTGGATATTGATTTGGATAATAATTCCAATAGTTTTTTTGTTTAGTAGAAATCTTTATCGTTCCTTCTGATTCTAATGTAACTTCTACTCCATCATCAATATGAAGTTCTATGTCATTTATCTTGATTTTTTTCATAATACTCCTATAATGAAAATGGGAGGAACGAGTCCTCCCACCATTTTAATTGTTTTTGTTTTAAGCGTCTGGGAAGATAGTATCTTCTGCGTCGCCCATTGTTGCAGCAGGAACACTCATAGCAACTAGAGTTTCATATAACTTGCGATTATATCTTCCACCCATAATAACAGTTCCAACTACACCAGTTGCTCCAGTAGAACCAATGGTAACAGTTGGGGCGGAAGTTGTATAAGACCCTCCGTTAGTTACTGTTACACTAGTTACTGCTCCAGCAGCTGAAACAACTGCAACACCAGATGCTCCACCTGTAGAGAAAACGACTGGTGGAGGTGCAGCAGGATTATATCCAGTCGCTCCTGTTGTATTTAAATTAATTTCTTTAACATAACCAGCACCTTGTACTACTTTAACCCAACCAGCATGTGCTGGACCTGGATTAATTAGAGCTCCTGTTGGACCAGTAGCACCCATTTCTTTTGTATCTACACCAAAAGTTTGAGTTTTCTTTTCTGTTTCAGAAAGATATTTTGGCATCTCAGAAACGAAGAATCCTGTTGATCCTGATGCTAGATAGATTGAACTTTCTAATGTGATTGATGTATTGGAATTAACTGTAACGACTGCAGCTTTCTGTGTTCCTGATGCAAATAGATCGCCATTCTCAACTTCTGTTAAGAATGTTGTATCAACACCAGTAACAGTTACTCCAGTTGCGCCGCCAGTATTTACTGATGTTCCAGACAGGAATTTAACTTCTTTATTTCCCCAAAGTGACATGTATTTCTCCTTGATCCTTATAGCTATAATTGTAGGATATATATCTATTTATTAAAATTTGATATTCAACCAAGGAGTTTCTTAATCCATCCAAATCTCTTATAATCGTATGTTTTTAGACATTCCATACAATGTCGTCCTAATAATTTGGGATGAAATTTCTTTGGAACAGTTTGAATTCCACATATCCAAGCATCTTTCTCAGTATGCCAACATTTTCCTTCTTGAAAGAGAATTACGTGACCTATCTCATGTATTAACATGGACGTCATCTTTTCCCAATCCATATTAGATTTATCTGCATAAAGAATAATATATCCATCCGAACCAGCTACACCATTTACGATTCTATCTTCTGTTTTTGTTTTTGCGTGTTCGTAATATGATGTGTCTATCTGGATAGATATATCTTCTTTATCGGTTATCCAATCAACTAATTCCTGGAATATCTTTTTCTTCATGAAAATATATTATTATATTGTCTTCGTACCTTAATGAATTTTTGTTTGCCAATGAACTCCGTTAGATTTGATGCACCAACATATGTACAAGCTGACCTCAATCCACCAAGAATATCAAGAACGGTTTCTTCTAGAGGTTTAGTGTGTTTATATAGATCTACTCGTTTCCCTTCAGAAGTTTTGTAATTTGAAACGCCACCAGAATACTTATCCATAGCATCTTTCGATGACATACCATAGAATGTAGTTCCAGTTTCATTATGACCAGCAAACATTCCACCTAACATAACAAATCTAGCTCCGGCTCCAAAAGCTTTTGCAACATCTCCTGGAGATGTGCATCCACCATCAGATACAACATCATACACATCATTAAGATTCAGTAGAGCCGAGAATTGTGGAACCCCAATTCCTGTTTTAATTCTTGTAGTACATACAGATCCAGATCCAATACCAAATTTAATGAAGTCGGCTCCAACACTAACCAACGACTGGCATCCTCTATTAGTAACAACGTTCCCGGCCATAATGAATTTATCTGAAAATCTTCTTCTAAATTTAGAAACACATTCATGAAATGCTTGTGTATATCCATTTGCAACATCTAAACAGATAAATTTAATTTTCGGATCATATTCCAAGATCTCAGATATATTCTGTAATTCTTTTTCTGAAATCCCGGCAGAGATACCGATATACTCTGAATCGTATTCGTGCTTCTTGAAATCTTCGACAGTATAAAACTTATGAAGTATTGTCAACATCTTAAATTTTGATAAGACACGTTCTACTTCAAAAGTTCCAATAACATCCATGTTAGATGCACAAATAGGAATTCCGGACCAAACCAAATTACCATTAGTATATCTTACTTCTAGATTCACATCCGATCTAGAATTAACTTTTGTGAGTGTATTATTAGGACGAATCAGAACGTCACAGAAATCTAGATATTCTTCTAATTCTTCCGTCTTACTTGCATAATGAGATTCTTCACCTATCATTTTCCGGTACTCCCAATTCCACCAATTCTATCTGTAATTTGCTCAGGCTTGTTATAAGTTTGCGATAGACAATAATTTTCCATCTTCAATAATTCACCCTGAGCAATTCTATCACCATTCTTTAAATTAACCGTTTGTGTAGAAGTATTTACCAGCATAATAAAGGTTTCGTGGAAATAATCTTGATCTACAACTCCTTCAGAATTGGCCAAGAATAAACCTTGTTTGAATGCCACAGAAGAACGAATATGAATTCGTAATGAGTAATCTTCTGGAATCTTGAAGATCAAGCCTGTTGGGATTAACATTCTATCGCCAGGTTTAATGAGAACGGAATCTTCATGAATGCCGACTAAGATCTCTTTATTTCCTGGAGTATAACATTTAATTTTATTGCCTGTTTTGATCCATGCATGAATGTCGAAACAAGCTGATGATAAAGTTGCAAATCTAGGTTCTAGAACTTCTTCTGCCACTTTCCAATATTCTAATGATAAATTACTCATATTATTCTACCTTATGTTGTTCAACTCTTCCCTTCAATAATCCAACTAGCGCCCCCAGAATAAAAATAACTTGCGAATCTGCATCCTTGAAACCGATGTGCTTCAAACACGCAACGACACCAATAAGGAAGATCAATATAACTATTGATCCCCCCTCGGTCTCGAGCGATCTTAAAAATTTCACCCAATAATCCATTATTGTTTTCTTTTTAATTTTTCGTTGTTTGTTCTTGTTTGTATTTGGCATATGCTAATTCTACAGCTGTATTAGCAAGATAGTCAGACACAGGATCAGGATTTGAAGCAACAATAACTTTCTTTGCTAAATCTCTTAGGGCAATAGATTTATCCATACCAGGAGTAAATAGACCTGCAAATCCTAGTCTCTCATAAGCTTCTAGAATCTTATCATCAGTCTTTGTTGGCGTAAGAAGTGCAATCTTCTTGACTACTGGTAGGGCTTTGTTAACGAGTGGCGATAATTGTTCTAGTAATGCAATAAAATCATTTGCATTTTGACCGAACAATTTCGTAAAGAAATTCTTAACTGTATTAAATAAATTTTTCAACCAATTCATATATTAACTCCTATATCTATTTATCTGCGTGTTACATTGTAATAAACTAATGTTGCGTTTGCACCTATACCAAGTATTCTATCATACCATTTTGGTTTAGTCAATCTATCGATATTGTTCGTAATTTTTGTTACGTTATCAAGAATCACGGGAACTCCATTTGCAAACGAAGTAGAAACTTTATTAATCTCGTTAGTTATTTTTGGAACTTCTTTATTAAATGTTAAGAAAGAATTAGATCCGGATCTTGCCATATTTCTTGTGTCTATCAATACATCTGTAAAAAGATTTGGCCAACAAGAATCATTATATACGCAATTCATTCGTTCATTAATCGGCGTTATTGTATTTGTGAAATCTCTTGGTATGGTTCTATAATCTCTGGAGAGTGCTATAGATTCGTCTGTTATACGATCTAAATTTGTATTCAATTTTTCGACTGATGCGAAAGTTTTTGATTCTATATTCTCTATTCTAGAGAATAGATTCTTTTCTATAGAAATAATTCTGTTATCTATTTTAGATAGAGCAGTGTTTGTTGTTTTTGTAAAATCTTGTCTTACTAATGAGATCTCTGTAAGTAATTTAGTATGCGTCTGGTTAAAGTCTTTAGCAATAGAATCTAGCGTCTTGTTTATATTGACCAAGAATATGACAGAATATATAAAGAAACAAGCAATACTTAGATTCTTAATGATACCAGATATTTTATCTATTCGTTCAAACATTTCTTAACATCTTCTCTGTTTATTGGCAACACAAATTTACTAGTTAATTCAGCATTAATATATACATGCACTAGTGGTGTTGTTCTAATTCTATATTTCGCATAAGATTCCAAATACTCTTCCGTATCAAGAACACGAATTTCATGACCCAAATCTTTTAATACAGAAAATAATGTCTTTGTCAAAATAGAAGATGTGTCACCAAATATAATAATACACTTTTTATTTTGTTCTACAAAATTATCTATGTCAGTTAATTGGAGTTTTGTCATGTATTTCCATCGAGTACATTTGATTTAATGCAATCATCTCGTTACCATGTCTGATAATTTCTTCCATATTCAGCAATTCGATATTTAGTGAATTACCAATTACTTCTGTTGTATTCCAGAGATAATCCAAATTCATTTCCAATAAACCATCTTGGCTCGGAAACAACCCCAATTTCAACAGATACATTTGTAATGCTACAAGAAAATATCTTTGAGACTCAAGGACTTCTTTAAGTTCAGTTTTTTTCATAATAGATTTGTGCATTCCGTTTCTGTTCTAAGAACTGTTGTTTTCTGGCCTCACTGAAACCTTCTAAGAAGGCTTGGGTTTCTTCATCAGACATAGATGAAATTTTATGTAGAATGTCGTACGATAGTATACACGATTCTATGAACACACCAAAATATTCTCTATATTCAAATAATTTCATCAAATTAAAAACAAAAAATATAACTGGCACAATATACCAAACGACATTATCTGGTTTCGAGATAAACAAATAACTAATAAATGCCATCGAAACAATGAATAAACCGATCCGAACGGCAAACGAAATTGACATAATCATCTTAAAAGATGCAGGATCTTCTAAGATCGTTTGCATTAAAGATGGTGAGTATTTGGAATCAGTGATTGTTTTGAGTAACATAAGATATTGATTGTGGGGTCACGCCCCACAATATTTATAGTGTGTAATAAATTTCGACTGAACCATTACGATTCTTCTTGGCTTCAGTTCGAATCTTAAAACCTTCCTTGCGAAGACTCGATACTACAGCTCGGGCATTTGCAATACCAAGATCACGTTGGGCCTGTCGAGCCGTTAGTTGATTACGATTCTTTCGTGAGAGTACATGTAGTACACGTTCCTTTTGAGTCATATCAGTTAATCGTTCCATTCATTTCTCCTAATTTAAAATTCAACATCAATTAAACCACACTGAAAAACAGGAAGGTTGAGTTCTTTCCAACATTCCCTGATGACCTGTGGTCGATCGTCAAAGACTACAATTACATTATACTTATCTTTTACATATAAGTCAAACAATTCTTTCTTGACAAGCGAATCACGACGGCGATCGCCTTCTTTGCGCATGTGCAATTCAACACAATAATCGCTGGTAAAATTAGTCTTATGATTTTCAACTTCAAGTCCACACTTATCATTTGTCCAACGAACAGTGGGTTCCAAAGCCTTCTCTGACCGACCAGAGAAAACAAACACTTTGAGTTCTGGATTCGCAGTCATCATTGAGATGATAGTGAATAGAACGTGCTGACGAACATCATCCTGATACACCTTATGCTCATCATAAGGACCACGATCCTTCATCTGAGCCATGGTACCATCGATATCGACGATGATACAGTCAGGCAGTTTGTTCGGAATCCAAGCAGGCAGATCACGATCTACAGGTGTCTTCATGAATTGATTATACATGTTACGAATTACCTTTTCGCCAACCTGAGCGAACTCATCACGCAATGAGTTACGACGAATACATTCTTCAAGAGAAACGTGGCGGAAGTCTACAATCTCAATCACATACCCAAGTTTCTCGCAAGATTCCTTGGTAGATTTAAGGGTCTTCGGATTCAGATGAGTATTATCGATCACAATATCTGCTTTGACAAGCGCTCTGGCAACAATCAACATCTCACGATTCGCCCGAACTGCGTCTTCAATCTTTGGAGACCAGTTACGATGACCAAGCGATTCATAGATAGCATTTCGAATGTCGTCGTTATTGATTCGAACAATAATATTCTCATCCGTAGAATTCTTCTCGCAGAAGTCTTTCGCCCAAGTAGATTTACCAGAAGCAGGTAAACCGATAGTAATATATGCTTTCATTAGAGAACCACCGTATACAAAACGATAATCAAAATTAGAGCGGCGAAGGCCAGGAAGTCTTTGATGTCACTCATACTCATATTAATAGTATACCGTATTGTGTTCAAAATATCAATCGATGACAAATCTTTTTTTCTGAACTGGAGCCCACATCAGATGCTCCTCATTAATCCATTCTGGATAGAATCGACCATTCAAGATATCACAATGTCGCTGGATCTCAAGATTCGATGCTACAGAATCATAGAGAACTTCACCAGTCATTCGTTCTACAATAGCATTACCAATAACCATAAACCGATCGATGTTGCTATTCATTTAATTTTCCTTTAAGAGATATTCGTTAGAGATTGTCTTGAACGAGATGTTTGGATCAAAGATAGACTTCCAAACAAGTCCTTCACGCTTCATATCAGGATTCAAAACAGAATTCCCATCAGCCATATTCAGCATTACATCAACGCTAGAGCCAATCAATCCACTTTCGTTTATTATACGCATGTATCCTCTATTAAACTTGAGTTAGAAATAATGAGTCCTCATTATCTTTAATGAATTTCAGGACATCAAATAAAGTGTTCAAAATTTTATGATCATACGAATATTTCGAAGGGGACTTGGGATCAACATAACGGTGTTCAAAGGAACAATTGTTAGCATCGTACGATCCAATATACTCGTCGGTCTTGATGTCATAAAAATCCAACCAAGAACCAGTCAACGAAGGACCGATTTTAATTTTAGAAGTAGCGACGATCATACAACCATTATACCTGATCCAAAACCGAGGAGCAAGTTTTTTTGAAAGAATATCTCATTTAAAATCAATGACTTGCTGCAAGTGATTGAAAACAAATAGAATATTCTTTCACACAATCTTCAAGACCACACGCAAATGTTTTGGCCATCGGGATCATCCAATATAAATTAGTTAACAAAGGCAATTCTTCCATATCATCTATATGAATCACAACAATCTGTTCTTCAGTCATAGTGTCGGTCGCATAAGGATCGCCAATAACATAAAAGAAATGAACAACAAAATCATCTCCATTCAAAGTTATAAATTTTTTCCAGTTCTCAACATCTAATCCAGCTTCTTCATTAAACTCACGACGCATCGCTTGTTCTGGTGATTCATTCTCTTCGATCTTGCCACCAATACCATTAATCTTTCCTCTTTGCCAATCAGGCTTTTCTTTACGGATTAGAGCAATTTGATCTAAAGATTCATTAAATAGAAATCCTACTACATACTCAATCATATATCCTCCAAAATGAAATCCCTCCAGATTTGATCTAGAGGGAGTTTCTATTTTTATTAATTATTACTCTTCTGCTAACTTACGGAAGAAATCTAAAGAATCATCTTCTTCATCAGTTTCTTCTGACTTCCAAGGAACTTCATCCTCATCTTCAGTAACTGATGCTTTCTTGCTCTCCATCTTAGGAGCAGGCTTAGAAGGCATAGAATCTTCAGACTTCTTCGGTGCCGAAGCCTTATTACCCAACACCTTATCAAGACGTGCCTTCAATTCTTCATAAGACTTGAAGTTCTTCGGATCAGTAAACTCATTAAGAGCGTATAGAGAATTCCAAACCTTCTCTAGCTTCTCATCGTCACCATCAAGAAAAGGAGCCTGAGCCTCGAACGATGAATTATCGTAGTTTGGATATCCATCAACTTTCTTGATCTTCAGACGGAAGTTAGAGCCCTGCCAAAAATCAAATGGATCAACTGCCTTTTCGCCTTCAAATACTGGCTTCATGGCTTCTTGAATCTTCTCAAAGATCTTCTTACCAAATTTCCACAATACCACCTTACCTTCATTCTGTGGATTCTTAGGATCAGAAATCACATAGATGTTAGAGATATATTGCTGCTTGCGCTTACGCTTACGAACGATTTCCTTATTGGCTTCAATACCAGTTGCCCAAAGTTCAGTATTTTTTTCTCCAATTGGATCCTGTTGTCCAATTGTAGTTAGTGAATTCTCAATATACCAACCACCAGGTCCCTGGAACGAATGCGAAAAAACTGTTACCCAAGGTAACTTATCGTTCTTTCCTGCTGGAAGGAACCGAATTAGAGCTGTGCCGTTTCCAGTCTTCTCGTCCATAGGAACCGACCAAAAACGATCATCTTGGTACTTGTTACCGCCAGATGACATCTTTTCTAATTCTGCTACTAAATTGTCTAGATTAGACTTTGACTTCTTCTTTAGATCTGCGAAATTCATTTAGTTATCCTCTTTCTTTTTCTTGCTTTTACTTGCTAATTGTTGATAAAGTTTTTTAATCTCTTCACGATACTTCTCATTCTCAACTTCTAAGTTATTTAGGCGTTCTGTATATTCTGTTTCCATCTTATTGTAAGAATAATACATACTCAAAATAATATTTTCTAAGGTATCTAGTGATTCATACACTTCATCAATTAATGAAGAAATAGTTTCTTCATTAAGTCCATCGATCTCAAATATATTATCCGATTCTTCCGAATCGGTCAAATCATCTTCATCATCAAACCGTATCAAATCATCTTTCATGTCATATGAACCTCATATCAATATCATAACTTATATCAGTTCAACTATCAACTAAAAACTTCTAAGAATATTTTTTTTAAGATTTCTCTTTCTGGCAAAAACTTTTGTATGAATGGCACATAACATTGCATCAGAAGAAATGAATCCGACCAAATTGGATCACGTGGTCTTTCGGGAGAATTCATCTTATCTGAAATCTTAATAAGATTATCTACACAAATAAATGTTTCTAAACGAATATCTTTTCTTAGGTACATCTTAAAAATAAGAGGATGTGTTACTCCTTTCGTTTTAAAGAGTTCATTATATTCAATTTCATTCAGAAGACAATATTCTTTAATCTTTCCAAGATCAGATTTGAAAGCATATGGGAATGCTTCTACATATCCTCTCCAAACTAGATGCCTTGCTTTATTATCTGCAGTTAGAACATCTTTAATCCAAAAGTTTTGGTTCTCTAGATATTCTACTAACATTCTTTCAATAAAGGATTCTTTAGAAATTCTAGCTGATATCTTTTCGAAATGATATCTATCCTTCCTATTTTCATAGGATTTTGGATTGGATTTTGTTTTCCCGTTATATGTAAAAAAATTATAAGTTGTACTAGAGAAGTGTAGCTTAAATGCAAGATAAGTTATATATGCATCGTACCCAGAAAACATATCACTCATAGTGGTAATGTGTTTGAATTGTTATATTTCTTTTTTAATAATTTCAAGTCTTTAGCAGATTGTTCGATAAGAGCTCTGAGTGATTGAGGGATAATCTTAGATATGGATGTTGTATCATAATTATTTTTCTCGCAAAAATAAGCTGTTGCTTCAAGATAATTCATCTTATATTGTTGAACTATCTCTGTTACTTCTCTAAGAATATCTTCTGGCTTAATGATTATGTCTTCTATATTTGGTAGTTCGTTAGTCATTGTTTGGTTTAATATCATACTACCATTATATAAAATACATACAAAGAAAGCAATATCTTTTTTATAACTCAGATATTGACTAACTTGACTTTCTACGCTATACTAAGTATGTAGTGGTTTTAAGTTATAGAAATTAAATATACATTAACCGTACACTAAACTGTCAATTCTCTTGTAACTAACATTAAATGCATTCATTAGTAATTCTACTTCTCGTAAACATTCATTTCGTCCACCGCCCATTATGTAAGCACCTTGAAAGCGTTTGAGCTGCGCAACACTTGTCCAATTTATAATAATGGGATCATCTGCCATCCAGTCCTGCCATTCTGCGCCCACTAACTGCTTTAACTGTTCTAATTCTAAATCTCTGCTCTCATTGGCTTTGGCTTGATACAGGGCACGGATCACTCGGATGATTACAGCTTCACTAACACCCTGATCCATCCAAGTTCTAAAATATCCATACCCTTTGTCGACGATCGTTACTCGATTCCAATTGTCAGGGTCAAACCCATAGTCTTCCCAAAAATTAATCACGCTTGCTTTGGTATCGTTTGATACTCCAGTTTCCTCAGCATTAATAAACATCAGCACAGGTCCAGTTTGTTGATTTACAAAATTGATAACTTTTTGACTGATTTTATATGCTTTTGGCATCGAACCCTCAGGTTCATCTCTCTGCTGATAATATGCATAAGCCGGTTGCACATCCACTACAATACATGGTCTACTTTTGGTTTCATTTATATATTGTTGTTTAAATGATAATATTTTCATATTTTTATATTTATAATATATGAATAGTTGATCTATTCTCTAATCCCTTTACAAAGTCTTCTAGTAACTCACGGAATATTAATCTTGCATTAACTTTACCGAAATTTGTTTGACCTGTAATCATGATCCTTCTATCGATCTCTTCCATTGCTTCATCAATGGTTGCGGGAATTCTACGTTCGTATGACATAGAAGGAATTTTAATAATTTGATCTTCCATAATTTACTCCAATCGTATATCTATTATCTGGTAATCGAAATCTTCAGATGCGTAAACTTTAACTCTTTCAGAGAAATGTTTATATGCAAAATTCTTATGATTATTTATACACATATCATCTACAATATCATAAAGAACTGAAGGACCTTCTTTATTCTTAGATAATCTCAGAACTCTTCCGATAGATTGTAATGTTCGAACACGTGACTTAGATGGGTGTGTGAATATGATGTTCTGAAGAGATGGTATGTTGATACCAGTTGAGAATATCTGAGATGATGCGACAATAATTCCATTATTGGCATTCTCGATCGACTTACGAATATCTTCTCGTATTTGTGTTTCTGTTCCACCATATACAAAGTGGACTGGTTTATCAGTCATCTTTTTGATTTGTTCGAATAATGGTTTACCGTGTGCATCTACTCTTGAGAATAATACAAGAGTGTTTCCCTTCAAAGAAGTTGCTAACTTCGAGATAAATTTGTTGCGTTTCTCGTGCGCTAACAAGAAAGATACTTCACCTTCCCAATCAAATCCTTTTGCAACTTTTCTGGTTTCTGGAGAATATCCAAGTAACAAAGCATTTATGTTGAAAGAAGATAACTGTTTCTTTGAAATTAGTTGAGAAGTTGTTGTAATCTGGAATGCTTTACCAAACAGCCCTTCAAGTTGAAGTTGATGCAATTTTTCGCCAGAAAGTGTTCCTGTAAAACCATAACGATGCGATGCATTTACACACTTTTCAAATAACTTTGAAATTTCTTTTGCTGAATATAAATGTGTTTCGTCCCCGATAACTACTTCAAAGTCTTCGAAATATGATTGTGGGTTGTCATATATTGATTGCCATGTAGATATAACAATCTTACGATCAAATCTTTCTGTTCCTGAGTATATCTTAGTGATCTTCTTTTCAGATTCCCAATCAGGAAAATATTCTTTGATGTCGGATGACATCTGCTCAACTAATGATGTTGTTGGACAAATCAGCAATATCTTCCCATCTATTTTCTCATAATAGAATTTGATAATAGATGCAATGATCAAGGATTTACCTGATCCTGTTGGCGATAATGCAATAAAACGCTTGGATGTAATGGCACGCTTAATTGCATCCAATTGGTAATCACGAATTTCTAATGGTTCGTTTCCCGAATAACATTTCAAATTAGAAACAAATTCATCTGCAACAGACTGTTCGTATGCAACATTACTGTAATTCTTCAGGATCTTATATTGATTCTCTTCTGTGTATGATTCAATGTAATGTGTGAGACCTTTATGAATTATGTTCTTTCTCTTATCATATAGGTGTATCTTGCCGTCCCACATTCTTCTTTTAAATGCAGGCATGTACTTGGCACCAGGAACATCAAATGACAATCTATCATACAATTCCTGTGCTATACCAGGTTCGGTGTCAACATGAACCCATGTTGCATTCAAAGATGTGAGTGTAAGTTTCATAGCCAATCGCTATGATATTTATATACTACTTTTTGTATCCAGAAGAATCGCCAAAAACTCTTACATACAAATAGACAAGCTTCTTGACAAGATATGATACACCTAGCACACCCATTGCTTCGTAAAAGATAGCATCGACTTCTCTCTTAGAGAATACAGTATCTTTTCCAGAAACCTTCAAACCAAGTTTCTGTGCTCGTCTTAGTTCGTTTTTAGTTTTCTGCTTGTTGATTGAATTTCTGTTTGAATTTTTCGTATTCTTTGGCATAATACGAGCTTTTCTTGATTACATTTTCTGCCTCAGGCCAAGGCCTTTTTAATACGTCAAACGCATACAAAGCAGCATAATCTGCTTTTTGTAATATATATTTTTCTGCCTGTTCAAATCTACCTTTCAATATTTCTGTGGCATAATCATACGCCAATTCAGGATCTTGTGCAATTGCGTCTTCTCCTTTCGGAAAACGACCTTTTAATACATATCTTGAATATCTATATGCAAGTAGAGAATCTTTTGCGATTCCATCTTCACCTTTTGGAAATGGACCATTCAATGAATATCTTGCATAATTGTAAGACGTTTCAGGATCTTTTGCAATAGACTCTTCGCCTTTTGGAAACGGTCCGTTCAAGATGTATCTTGAATACTCGTACGCTATTACTGGATCTTTTGCAATAGACTCTTCGCCTTTTGGAAACGGTCCGTTCAAGATGTATTTTGAATACTCGTACGCTATTACTGGATCTGTTGCTAATATGTCTTCTCCAAATTTCGGTACTTTTCTTGTTTGTTTGTATTTGTTTACAACAAACTGCCACACAGAATCTATATTATTTTTATCGACATCTATATATTGTTTGTTTTCAAATCGTCTCACAACTTTTGCTACAGTTGAATCAAGTATAACACCTTGTGTTGGTTCGTTGACGTGAATGATACCGTCGCCTGCATTATCAATAACAACTTTCACACCCAAAGTGTTTCTCAATACACTTGTCCATCTTCTTGGATTATCGTCTGCTGCAAAAAATGATAGAAACCACCATATACCGCCGGATGTCTGAACTCTTGCATCGTCTTTTGCGTCTCTCAAAATACTTTTGTAATTGTCTTTAAACAGAATCTTTGCGGCGGCTTCTACGACATCATTTGTAACATTATCCAAAAATACAATATGTTCTTCTTTAGTATCTATTCTTATGATGTTGATAAATGGAGCTTCGTGTTGAAAAGGAAGTGTTACAGTATTCAAGTAATACTTTGCCGGATAAAAATACACACCAATTGGTGTGTTGTAGTATTCAGATCTTGGATTGATTCCAACCTTAGGGATCTTGGTCATTGTTACACCATAAAGATCAAGATCTACTCCTTGATCTTCTAAGTTGTGTAAATAAGTTCTGGCTGCAGAATGTCCAAACTCTGCAGCCTTATTTACAGCCAGTCCAACTTTTTGTGCTCGTCTTAGTTCGTTGATGAAAGATTTGAAGTGTTTTTGCATATAATTATAAAGTATTTATTAGAATTCACCTGCATCAAACTTCAACATTTGGATAGCATTCTTGATTGAAAACTCACGTTGTTCTATGCCACGCAAGATTTTTTCTAAACAAAATATCTTTTCTTTTTGTGATTGTATATTGTAATTCAAATCAGACAATTCTTGATCTGCGTCTAGATACATATCAATATCTTGTCTCAAAACTTTAATATCGAAAGGTTTTTCATTATACACCTCTTCAGGTGCTTTACCAGAATAATATTCCCACTTATCCCTTTTCAATTCAGCAAATTTCTTATTCATTTTATGAAGAAGAACCTTTTCAGAACGATAGATATCCAAGAATCTCATGAGAATGTTTGGAGTTCTAGTCGCTTCTTCACCAAGCTTAAATCTATCAATCTTTAATTCTTGTTCGGCTAAGTCTTGTATTTCTTTATATTTCATATTTCAAATTTCCAAGATATTTGTCCATAATGTCTTTCAATGCTGTGTAATAATTAGATCTATTCACTTTAAAAATAATTGGTTGCGAATCATATGTACACATAAGGATTACAATTTGTTTTATTTTTATACCAGTCATTTCTTCAAACATCAAAGAATACGCTGTTCCTTGTACGAAATAATTTGTAATCCATTCTTCTTTCTTTTCTTTTCTGGAAGTTTTAAAGTCTATGATAGAAGGAATACCATCAAACTCCGCAATACAATCAGTTCTCCCGGCTAAACCAAGTGTATCCGAATACAATGAAGCTTCTTGTGTGTATATGTTATCTATTCTATCAAGAGTGTCCTGCATAGAAGAGAACATATATTTAGAATGTATTGTTGTTTTTTCTAAGAAATTTGGATCATTATCTAAATATTTTTCAATAACATAATGTAGATTTTCGCCCAATGCACAGGCGTATTCTGAGATTTGTTTTGCATTTTCTTCTCCAATAGATTTCTTCCAAGATTCTATAGATTCTTTAGAAGTTTGACCCAAGAGAGTCGTGATAGAAGGCATCAGTTTACCTGATGGTGTAACATAATACCTTCGATTATTAATCTCTTGGGTCAATAGATTTGGTAGATTTATTTTATTGTGTTTGAATGACTTCACTTATATATTATAATATATTATTTTGTATAATACAAATTTATTTTGATTTTTCTATACTTCTCACATAGGTGTCTACTTGTTTTAGAATATCTTCTAATTTAGATAGATCTTTGCCGGATCCAGTCGTATTTTCTAATTCTAAGTCTTTTTGACGACCAGATTCCCAATCTCCTGAATATTTCTTTACATACACTCTATGAGAAGTTGCATATAGTGGATCATCAGGAACACTCCAAACTTTATCGAATGATAAATATGATGTATTTTTTTGACCAAATGATTTATATCCATATTTCTTAAGAAGAGAATATATTTTCTTAGCTTCAGGTGAAGTTGTTCCTTCATCATCTAGATAAGCTTCTTCTAATACTTCCTCTACAATAGCTTTGATGTAATCCTTCAGATCGTTATCTTGTTCTTTTGATTCTGAAATTACTTTCAAATACGATTCTTTAAATTTTTTTTATGTCCATTCAAATTACTCCTTAGAATTATTTATTAATTTATTAAATTCTGTTAACAATTTATCAACGGAACTATTTTTCTTAGTTGCAATCAATCTTAAATTTTTATTATTATATAGCTTGTCTATTTCTGTATCAAAGTTCTTTAATTGAAATGCATTTCTTGCTTCTAGAGTTGAACTAGATTCATACAACCAAACAGATATATTCGGATCAGAATTTAAATTAGACCAAAGTTTTCGTGCACCTTTACTATGATCATCAGACATCACGGTCCAATCTTCAATTTCTATTAAACCTTTATATAGAGCATAGCCTATTCCTTGACCTTGATATTTTGGTTGAACTATAGCAATTTTAATTTTATTAATTAATTTGATATTTTTACCAATTTTGATATTAGTACCATATACACTCAACATAGCTATAGGTTCATCAAGATCTGGATTATTATCTGTTCTCTTAACAACAAATACATTTATATCGCTTTTATTTGTAGAAAGATGTGAATATTTTACCGGAAACAATCCAATATCTGATTCAATCCTATCTAATCTTTTAAATTTGAAAAATTTTAATGAATTAGACCAAATATTTTTAAGTTCTGATGACAAGAATCTAGATTTAGATTTATATTCATTTTTGGTCAACTCTTTGATTTGATAATAATCTTTTGATTCAGAAACAATTTTTAAATATAATTCTTTGAAACTCTTTAAATTCATTTTAGTCCTTAGACTTATTTATTAATAATTCATCTTCAACTTGAGATTTTGCGATGATAAATGATTTAACTATTCCTGAACGGACTATATCTTCTATACCAAATTCAATTATATCAAATTCCGGCATCTTCTCAATAATCTTCATAAAATGTGGTAGTCCAGAAACGTCCCACTTAGATTTAATTAGATCGTTTTGTAACCAATCTCCACAAAAGAAAATCTTAGTATTCTTACCAACACGTGTTATAACTGTTTCCAGCTCCTGCTCACTACAGTTCTGGAACTCGTCAAGAATAATAAATGTATCATTTATGGTTGTTCCACGTAAGAAAGAAGTAGAACAAAATTCAACAATTCCTTTTGTTTTTAAGATTTCAAATGCATCTCCTCTACCAAATAATTCTGCGAAGATACCACGATAAGGATCTTCATATACAGCCATCTTTTCTTTCAGAGTTCCTGGCAAAAATCCAACGTCTCTTGATGAAACAGTTGATCGAATAATCATTATTTTTGTTGGATGTTCGTTAGCAGTTCTATCTCTCTTTATTAATTCTGAGAGAGCCAAATACAATGATATATAAGTTTTACCAGTTCCCGCCGAACCACAAAGAACAAGATTATAACCTTCTCCAAAAGCATCAAAGACATCTTGCTGAGCTTCTGTAATAGGTTGTATCTTTTTCAAAGAAAATGAATTATCTATTGTTGGTTCCAAATTATTTTTGGAGTTTCTTGGTTTTCTTGACATTTGTATCCTTTCATCATAACCAAGATATCACAAGTTAAACAAGTTAAACTTCTCGTACAATTGATCTGGATCTCTCTACATTGCCTCTTGGGTGTGCTTCTTTAATTCTACCCAATACATATTTCTGAAAATCTGCAGGTGCTTTTGTGACTCCTAATCTTACAGGATCACCTATACCTGGAGCCGTAACAGATTTCTTAACAGATAAGGATAGACATGAAGGACATGGTTGAGTTGTTGGTAGATCACAATCATCCATTTTAACATTCTTCTCGAAAGAGCATTTACACTCATCACAATGATAATCATACATTGGCATATAATCAATAACCTCATGTGTATTTATAAAAATTGGAGGTCCTAGTAGGACCTCCTAATTGTTTAAGAATTTATATTTTTAAAATAGAATATCCTCATCATCTAAGTTTGATGCTTTATTTGAATTTTGTGTTTCAGCTTCGATAGTAATAGATTCATCGATTTTTTGATATAATGAATAGAAAGATTTTTTAGTATCAGAATCAAATCTTGAAGTACAATACTTAATAGATTTCATTCTAGTTCCACCTACGATAGCAAAGAATCTGATAATATGAATCAATCTTCTAGTTGTAATAATATCATCAATTCCTCCGACATCAAATGTATCACGAATAGTTTTTGCCCATTCAACCAATTTATTCGCAAACTCAACACTGTCATTCGTTTTACAATTCAACGAATCAAGAATATTAGTTAGAATCTTGATTTCGATTTCTTTTGATGGATATTCATGTTCTACGTTCATAGCAAATCTATCGAGCAGAGCTTCGTTCAAAGTATTTGATCCGATATAACGTCCATCATCAGATGCCTTTCCTTTTGTATTTGCTGTTGCAATAATATTGAAACCTTGAACTGGATGAATAATAGTATTGGTCTTCTTTATATAAATTGGATTACCTTCAAGAATAGGTTGAAGACACATAATTTTATGCGTCCCCAAATTAATTTCATCTAATAAAAGAATAGCGCCATGATTCATTGCTTCTACAACAGGACCATCTTGCCACACAGTTTCTCCATTAACTAGACGATAACCTCCAATCAGATCATCTTCATCAGTAGATTCTGTAATATTAACACGAAATAATGGTTTTTTAGTTTGAGCACAAACTTCATATACCATCTTAGTCTTACCATTACCAGATTCTCCAGAAATATAAATTGGAAAGAATGCTTTAGAAGAAACAATTTTTTTAACTAGAGAAAAATCACCGAATGCTACGAACTCAGGATCTTTAATTGGAATTAAATTGATGTCATGGATGTGTTCTACCTTTTTTTCTGATACGAGCGGTTTCTGTTTATCAGGAGAAGGTGGTCTCTTTAATTCAATGACACCAGAAGAATCGGATTGTACATTCGAATCAATTTTATATACTCCTCGCCTAATCTTATTAGAATCGGTAGTCATGAATTCTGTAAATTGTTTTTTTAAAGAATACTTATCTGCTACGATAGTTAATTCCGGTCTAGTGAATGTAGTTTGTCCTGGATACTCATTTCTAATAGCTTCAATAAAGTTCATATATCTCCTTTCAATCGGTACATACCC
>Ga0208600_1000024_pt1 | contig 19620 bp, 22 predicted proteins | sample LakMenEpi08Oct12_FD_150681 | JGI IMG/M metagenome (GOLD analysis project Ga0208600, IMG submission 150681) | Freshwater microbial communities from Lake Mendota, WI - 08OCT2012 deep hole epilimnion (SPAdes) | ecosystem: Environmental > Aquatic > Freshwater > Lake > Epilimnion/Euphotic zone ... | reverse complement strand
TAATAATTTATATGAATTACTCAATGTTCCTGCTATAATCTTTGTCACAAAATCATTATACAATGCTGTTCCTAATATCGGTAAAATATAAAACGATTGCACATCAATTATAGTCGGTGTTACTACCTTCATATCTACATTATCTTGCAAGATTGATTCTTGTTTCAATGTTGCTTCGCTTAAAAATATTGCCTTTGCCATTATCTTTTTATTTAATTCTTTTTATAAGAGATTGCTCCCATACGTGCCTACAAAAAGGAAGGTTAACATCTTGTTTAGGGTCATGATACCATCCACCCCTCCGTCTGAAAGCATCATAGTTAGGTATTCCATATATTGCACCTAATTCTTGACCAATTTTATCAATATCATCCTTTGAAAAATAACGTGGATTTGCCATCATTGCTTCACAGAAAGGTCTGCTTGTTCCACCTTTAACTAATGCAGGCGCATCGGGTCTTAAAACGTATCTATAACGTATGTATAATTCTTGAAAACTTGGTACTACTTTTTTTGCGCCCGACCTTGTTAAACTTATCTTGCCTTCGCTGTCCAAATCAATCAAACCTTCATCGCCTAATGCTGTCAAACTTTCAATGATTGAGGTCTTATCTGTTTTTAAAATCTTTGTTAAATCTTCAATGGTTATATTAGGTGTTTTTTGAATCAAATCTAAAACTCCATTGTCTTGTTTGCTCAATGCAAATTGCTGCGAACTAAACATAAATTTTTTATGCTTAATGCTTACAAAATTCTCAATAGGTTCTCCATATTTTGAAAAGATACTAAAGTCTAAATCATCATCTACTATTTCATCGTGTTCACACTTTGAGAATTGCGCTGTTGTATCTGTTGGTAGTATTGCATCGGCTGCTAATGGTGGCTTGTTTACTATACCTCTTATCTCATCTTGACTTAATGATGCTAACACCTTATTTGCAACTAATGGACTTAATGAATTTAAGGCATCACTAATAGTTGAATTAACATTGGTTTGAATGTCTAATGGTTTTCTACCTATGATTTCCCTCATCTCATCCTTAGTTAAAATAGTCATTAAAGTTTGTTCACTAAAACTTGGCATGATTGGCTCTAATGCTTTTATTTTTAGCTTGCCTTTAACTGGTGCGAATAGGTTATAAATTTCTTCTTGTACTCTTTGTTTTGGATTAACGTAAGTGTTAGCGAATAGATTGTAAGCATCAACCATTTCATTGCGACCACCTAATTGCCCCTCTACTCTTACGCCAAATAACATTGGTGATGTGATTTTATGTCCAACAAATATTTCTTGTTGTATCGTGTCGTTTAATGCTTCGTATTTCTTGTCAAAGTCTCCTGCTGCAAGGTCTAATATTTCAGGTACTCTATTCGGGTCATCTACAAAATCAATTACTATACTACCTGCATTGTCTGTTGGTGTGAACTTAGCTTTTAACTTTCGTTCTGTTGACTTCATTTCTTCATCTGAAGGTACACCATTTTTAAACACAATCATTTTAGAACCTTTGAAACTATTCTGAATTTCGGCTCTATGAAAGTTTGCTATTTCAGCATCAGTAATAATTGCAGGTATTGCACCAATGTATTCGGGTAGTGTGTAAGTATTGATGTTAGGTCTATACGATTTATAATAATAAATACTCTCGCTTGGTAGCTTCTTTAAACTTGGGTCGAATGGTGGTAAGGTTTTATATTCATCTTCTTTAATGTTAGTATTCTCGCCACCTTCACTATTTAACCACTTATCACTTATATAGAACTCGCTGTTATCTTCTGTGCTTCGAACATCGCAATAATTAACGTGATAAATTTCTGAAATACCTCCTTTTTTGTCGCTAACAATTTTAAGATAACAACCGCCAAATATTTCATTATCTAAGTCTGTTTTATTAAGTAAGTCTTTTAGTGTTTCGTAAGGATTAGGTGTATCTATAAATGCTTTTAATGCAACTACTTCCTCTCCTTCCATTCCTAACTCATCAAACATCCAACCTTGACCAGTTATGTATTGCTGCTTGCTTGTTAATATTGCGTTATGCTTTGCGCTGCGATTAAATAAAGTTAGTAAAAAATTAGGGTAGTTATTATTCTCTCCATACTTAACATACTTTAATTTTTGCGAAGACTTAGGCTCAACAAATGTCGGTACTTTATCATTTGTAAATTTAAGCACCATTACACTCGGATTATATTCTTTTTTATCTGTCATTTATTGTGGTGTGTAAACGTAAGTTGTTGAATCGGCTGGATTATATTCTGTATTATTTTGAGCAGTTGGAATGTACCAAAGTAAACCAGTTTCTAAAAGAATAGTTCCTTGTGCTTCCGATGCTGAAGCTAAATCATAATATGTTTCTTCAGTTAAATTAGTTTCATATATAACGTAAGTATAAAAACCACTATAAGGTAAGTATAAATGTTTATCTAAACCTTTATTAGCATTATTAGTGTCTAACCATATAAAAAAATCATTATACCTTTCTTTATATTCACTCTGGTCATCAAATATAATACAATATGAAATATCGTTTGTTACTTGGTTTGTACATTCAAGTAAATAATATGGACTTGTTCCGATTTTATTCTCGGTTAAAGTCACATAAATATTTTGACCCTGCTCTTGTGTAATTCTTATCACTACTTATATATATAACTCGTCTGAAATTTTGCTAAAAAAAAGCCACCCCATTTAAGAGTGGCTAATTTTAATTCTTATGAATAATAATTTTAAGTCAATAATCCTGCGATAATACTTCCTTGAACTTCATTCGCTAATGCCTTTTCCATTCCTGTAAAGGTTAGGATATAACCATTAAATTCATTCATCGCTGCTCCCGATGCTGCACTACCTGCGGTTACTTCAACCCCATTCTCTTTTCCAAATAAAAAGTATTGACCTGATTTAGTTTCTACTATTACCGAACATCTGTTTTGAATTAAAGTCTGTAATTGAAATTGAGTTAAGTAAGCCAATTTGGTAAAGTTTGTATTAATTGTTTGCTCAAATGCAACCGTACCCAATGCGGCATCTGCCATAATGTTTTGAGTAAAATCGTTTTTGGCTCTCGGCAGTAAAGCATACTTGTAAAACTTTGTTCCTGCTGACTTAGTGATTGCTGTCACAAATCCACTTGCATTCTCAGTTACTGCTGTAACATTTGCAAGTTCCGTAATGTAAATATTTTTGATACCTCCAACTGCATCTTTGCAGTCTAAGGCATATGAACTAACTATTGCACATGGCATATTTTTATTTCTCCTTTTAAGTTTAAAAAGGGGGCTATTAACCCCCTTAAATTATATTGTGAATCTTACTATTTCTGTTGGTTGAGAAATTTGAACTCCTAATTTGAATTTCATTCTCATAAATACTGAATCATAGTCTAATGAGTACCATGTCTTCAATTCTTCTTCTTCATTTTCTAAGTCAACCCCCATAAACATATTAGATGTTCTTAATGCGTATGCTTTAGCAGTTCCGCTCAATCCTGGTACTGGTACAATCTTCACGTTTGTTCCATGTAAATAATACTCACCTAAGGCATCTGCACTTGGAATAAAGTTAAATAAATTAGCATTAACTAATGCTGTTTGATATAGTCTGCTTACATCAGTTCCAATGAAAATTCTTAAATCTTCTTTGTCTAATATTTGAACAGGTATTGCAGCATAAATAGCTTGTAATACTGAAACTACATTTGATACCGTAATCGCTGTTACTGGAGTGATGAATGCACTTGCATTTGCTGCAATAGTTCCACTTGCTGCACCAATGATTTGAATTAAACCATCAAATTTGTTTGTGTAATCAACTGCTGTACCATTCAATACTGACTGCCATAGTGCAATCTCTACTTTCTCACCTTGTGAACCCATAATGAAATTCATAAATGCTTCATCAATACCGCCTGGTAATGATTCGTATTGTGAACCTGGTGATAATAATAATTGAGTGTACTTAGCTTCTAAGTCTGCAATACACCATGATTTTTCAATCTTGATTTTACCTACTGTTAGATTTCTTGTAGAGATTGTAGTGTCACCCGATGCTGATAAAATTCCACAACTTGTGTTACTTGTCCAGTACATATCATCTGCTAATGAAGGTACTTGAATAACAGATTTTACGCCTGTTAATTTCTGCATGTAAGTTGCAGTTTTCGGGGTGAAGAAAGACTTAACAATAAGCATCTGCTCATTGGTCTTTGTGTAATTGGTTAATCCTGTTACGTTAAATGCCATAATTTTTTTTTATTTATTTTGTGATTTTTTAAATTCCATATATAAGTCAATCGCTGATTTAGCAGGCTTGTCTTTTTTAAATAATACGTTCTTTGGTGCAGGTGTTTCAACACTTGGCTCTTTTGCGATTTCTCCAACTAATTCAACTACTTTGCTGAACTTGCTTTCAACATCAACTTTTGAATCTGCAATTACTTTGCTTAATTCTGCAAATGAATTTTCAAGTTTCTCAACTCTACCTATTACACCGCTAAACTGTTCGATGTGCTTAGTGAAGATCTGCTCAAATTCGCTTGACATTTCTTCGGGCTTCTTTCCATCTTCAACTTTCTTTTCGATTTTGGTAACTAATCCGCCAACCGTTGTTACTAATGTGTAATCCTCTAATGTATGTGTTGCATCAGGTGCAGGTAACATATTGCCTTCTTCATCAATTACCATTATCGCTGTGCCTTCTTTCAATTCGCCTTCCCACGATATGATAGTTCCATCTTCTAACTTAGCTTGTTGTGCTGCCATTTCTTTGCTAAACAACATTGTTAATTTTGTTAATGCTTCTTTAGGTGTCATCTTGTTTTTATTATTAAATATTAATTTGTTTTTACGTTGCTTTTTTAGTCTTCAATCTGCTTTATAATGTCAATAGCTTGCTCGATAATAGATAGTGGCTTAGAATCAATCTTAGTGGTCTTAAATACACCTTCAACGCTGAAACCTTTGAACTCTCCTGTTTTTATAAAGTCATTCCAAATATCTTCATTGTCTACTTTATAACTACCAAACCATGAACCATCTGTTAGCTTCAATCCATCGGGTGCGTTGATACCTCTTTTACTGTCTATAATAAATGATTCAATCATGTATACACCTTCAATCATCTTGTTAGGGTCGTGCATCTCATTAACCGACTTTGTGTTATTGTTTTTAAAAAACTTATTTCGGATATTATAAATGTCTTCGGCTGTGAATAATCCGTAATATTCGCCTTGTTCATCTTTGCGATATATTGGTAAATCTGCAACCATCAATGCACCGCTTATTATTTTCTTTTCTTTGTTAGATGAAAACTTACTCATCTTTTGGTCAATCTGTTTTAGCTTTCTTTGCGCCCATTCGATACCCTCATCTCCGCCCCATGCTAACCACATCAAACGACCACAACCATCACCAAGTTCTTTTTGTGAGTTCTGTCTATGTCTTTCGAATGCTGCCATACGTGCGATAGTTTCTCGACTTATGTTTTCGCCTTTTGCTAACTGATTTGCTCTTTGCTTTCCGACATCAGTTCCACAATCACCCCATCCGTTTTTCTCTGCATAGTTCAACGCTGCTTGTGCGTTCTCGCTTGCTGCTTGTGGGTAGTCATTATAGGTTTCTTCAAATTGCATATTGAACGCTTGCCAATTCATTTCTATTGCAGGATTATCAACTAATGCAACTGCGGTCACTCCTGCTTCATCATCTTCACCAACTACGAATCTATATATCGGTATTCTTTTATCTATTGCCATACTTATTAAATATTAAATTATTGAATAGTTGCTTTGCTTTGAATTCTCGCTACTTTGTTTTGTGAGTTAGTTATATCACTCTCCACTACATAGACTTTTTGAGGTTCAACTTTTGGTGGTGTTTGACTTGGTTGCCCTGTTGAGAATCCTGTTGGTCTCATTGCAGGTGCTGCTGGCATACTTGGCATTGAACCACCGCCACCACTTGCCCCACCACCACCGCCTGGTACTTGTACAGAATTAATTGCTGCAACATTTGCCAACCCACTTGCAACTGCTATACCCGCTGCTATTGCTGCTCTTATTGGTGCATCAGGTGTTAGTATAGCCATTTGACTTGCATAGGCTGATTGTGCTGCTAAATAAGTATTTATTAATGTTGCAGCACTTGCCAATATTTTACCTTCCGCTGTATTTTTCCCTGCTAAATCCGCTGCTAACATTAACGCTTGACTTCCTAATTGATAAGATTCAATCTTAGCTTTTGCAGTATAGTCTGCTATTTCTTTTTCTGCTTTTGCTTGGTCTTCTTGATTCTCTAATGTTTGCCTTGCAAATTCAATTCTACTATCTAGTGCTTGTTGGTCATATTCTTCTTTTCTCGCTTGTTGTTTTTCTAAATCTTTAATTATTGCATCGCCAATATCATCTAAGTCTTTTTTATCTTTTTTCTTTTTATCATCTGCTTTCTTTTTTTCTTCTTTCTCTTCCTTCTCTTTTTTAGCTTTTAATTTATCTGCTTCAATTTTTGCATATTTATCCCTAATATCTATAATCGCCTTATTATACTCTTCTTCTATTAGCTTTTTTTCACTCGCTAATTTACCACTTGCAACTGCTTCATCTATTTTTCTTTGTCTGTCAATTTTAGCAAGTTCTTCATCTAATCTTTGACCATCATATTTTAATTTAGCCTCACGTTCTAATATTGCTGTCCTTTCATTTGCTGCTTTTTTAAACTCATCATGTCCTTTTTTAGTTGATTCAGTTATTTGTTCATTACTTAATATGACTGCTTCGGTTGTTCCTGTTACTAATTCTTTAAGTTCTTTCCAATATGCAATAATTAAAGTTATAGCAATAGCAATACCTCCAGTCAATGCTCCAATCATTGCAGAACTAAATGACCTTAAAATAGGTATCATGTTTTTAACTTGACCACCTAAATTAACGAAGGTATCTTTCATCCCCATTAACCCATTTAATCCTGTTGCTAATGCAATCGCACCTTGCGTTTTAGCCATTACTTCTTGCAGGTTTTTATTCTCTGCTCCAAATAGTGCCATACCGCCCTGAATAGCAGTAAAACCATTAACAGCAATCCCCATCGTATCTGCTAATGCTTGAAATTTCTTTTCGGGATTAAAAGCATTTACCGCATTTTTGGTATCATCAATTCTATCCTTTAACTCACCTGCTCTTTGTGCCATTTTAACAAATTCAGCACTACCTGCATCTAAGTTCGCAAGTTCATTTGTGACTTGTCTTAACTCTGCTTTTAAACTCTTAACCGAGTTGGTCGAGTTACCGAGTTCGACCTCTGTTTTTAATAATACTATCTCTTCTACCATGACTTATAAATGATACCAATTTGTTCCATCTGAATAAAAAACTATTCCTGAATTACTCGCTACACTATGATGTGCATCGGGTGTTGTGTAAACTCTAATACTACCGCTATGATTATTGTAAATCTTAACCTCTATTGACTTGTTATTATCGAAATCAAATGAAGCATTCGCAGGCGGCAAGTACACATTATTATTTACTTTTATGAATTGCGATTTAGGCTCAATCCTATAATCTGTTATTCCCATTGCGCTGCCTACTTCAATGCTGAAATTCTCTCTTTGATTTATTACATCAATTCTATTTGGTGTTTGACTTATTATCGGTGTGTACCTCTCGCCTGTTATAGTTTCTGAACCGCCATTAATTAATACTTGATCTGCTAATGGTACGTTGATATTCTTTAATTTTAAAAACTGACATTTTGCAGGCTCATTGCTATTCAAGTCTGTTTCAACTTTGTATAACCTATAATATTGGCGGTCTATTTTATAAAGATTTCTAAATGATAAGTTCTGTAATTCAACATTATTGAAATACATATAGCACTCTATAATTTTGCTGTCCTTGTCGGTTATCTCTTTGATGTATTTCTCCCAATATCTTTTATAAAGGTTGTTTATTGTAATCGGTGTTTGACCTCCGATTGTGTAATAAATTTCTTGTGATGTTGCCCAATTCAAATCATAGTTAGGATTTGCAGGGTCATCAATGTGACCTGCATAACCATAGCTTGAATATTGAGTGTTTTTTCTCGGTGATGCGTAGGAGCTAATTGTCAAAGGTTTTCCTGTATTCTTTAATCCACCATAATACAAGATACGAGGTTTCGCTGTTTTGTTTACCCTACCATTAACTGAATTTTGGTCTTTCCACCATACTATCTGTGGTATAATCCTATCACTTGTTGGCTTGCCTAATGGTGTTGGTGCGAATGGTAATTCAATCTTTTTTGTTTCAACTAAAAAATCATTTTTAACATCTAATCTTTTGAAACCATGATTATAATTATACTTGTCTGTATAGTCTTTGTTCCAATAATCATCATCCATTGCATAGCTAAATTCAAGTTGCTTGAAGTCTAATGCGCCCATTGGTTTTTGAATGAAGTCTTTGCTCACATCTAAATTATTAGTTAAGTCAACTACATTATCGTTGTAATAAATATCTCTTGGCTCAATCGTTAGCAACCTATCATCTAATTGGTTTGGCTCAATATATAAATTAAACATTTTAATCAATGCAGTTAGAAAGTCTTTAGCCTTTAACTCGGGTAATGCGCTTGTTGGATTTATATTTGACCCTTCCGATAGTTCGGGTTTAGGTAGGCTGTAAAATTCTGTTCCTGTTTTGATGATTATATTCAAATCACTTACAGGTAAAGGAATATTAGCAGATAATAATTTTTTTAAATCTAAATTTGTGATTCTCCAATAAACATCTACTTCTTCACCATCAGGAACAAATCTATTATCAGTTTGAAACACAAATGATAAATCTTGACTTCTATTATCTGCAACCATATTAACAGGTTGTGAAGTAAGCATACGGAAAACGCTACCAGTATTAGTTCTTATATAAACGTTCATAAGAAAGCTAATATTATAACCACTTGGCAAAGTTACACTACTATTTAATTCTGCATTTATGAATAACTTTAAAACAAATTTATATTCTCCTCCTCCTAATGTTGGTGCAATCCATGATGAATGATTTGCTGCTACTCCCGTTGGTATTGTATCTTGCACAGTGCGATTGAAGATTAACTTATCTATGCTGTTAGTTGCTGCACCTAAATTATTATCGCTCGTTCTATCAACTACAAATGTTCTCTTTGCAACATCCAATTTTATTAACCTCAAATCATTGCCACTTGAAGGAATTATTAACCGCTTAAAGTCTGTTGAGTTTAAAAAGTTATTTGATTGTATTGTGCTTTCGTATCTATACCCATGTGTTTTTAGAATCTTGTCTAAAATAGTCTTTACATAGATTGCAGGGTATAGTTGGTCAACATTATAGGTCTGTTGTGCATTGTTGTCAAAACCATAATCTATTAGCGGATAAACATAACCTCTACCATATTGAAAAGCTGCGGTAACACCATTGATAATAATTGATGTATTGATTGAGTTTCTTACGTTCGTTTCATTCCATACATGAGTGTATTCGCTGAAATCGTAATCGCTTAATAAGTTATCACCGACATCTTGAAACAAATTTGCCACCCTACCATATACTACTAATTCATAAGTGATGTTTTGTTCATCAAGTATGTTTATTGAGGTCATTTGCAAATAGCCTCTTAACTGCGGAATACCTTCACGATATAAAATACAATTAGCTTTTTTTCTCGGGTCAAAGTCCACATAAAAGTTAGAGTTATCTCCGTTTAATATCGAATGGTTAACATCAAATATATTTGTGAAGATTGAATTATTGTTTGCTGTTCCAGGTATGTTGATTGTCTTTGTATAGTCTGACTTTCTTTGTTCAGGTTCAGTCAATTCAATTATAGACTTGGTTAGTTCAATAGGCTCATTATCGAATAAGTCCACATTGAAGTACTTACTATCTGCGTATATTTTTAGTTCTGTTTTCTGCATTATAACGATTGACTATAACGGTTGTATGAGTATTCAATATCTAACTGCAAGTTGTGAATTTTGCGACCATTCAAATATTGTTGAATGAGGTATTCTGAATTGGTTATATTAACTGAAACGAAGTTATCTGCTCCCCTTTCTAAGTAGACTATCGGACTTGTTAGCAACCCTTGAAACCAATCAGCCATTTCATCGCTTATCCAATCTGAATTGATTTGTAACTTGTCTATTATGGTTGTGTTGTAGTTAGTCTTTAGCCTATCACTCTTTGAGTAGTTAATTGACTGCATTTTCTTGAACTGCTTGCGCTCAATATCCATTGCTTTAATGGATTGTTTTGTGAAGTTGTAACTATCCCATCCACCTAAGTTGTTTAACCAATGTAATCGTATTGTATCGAATTTAGAACACGCTGCGACTATTTCAATGGTTATGGTCTTAACTGCTGTAACAAAACTATTAGCAAGTGTTATTGTGTGTGTTCCTATTGTTTGGTAAGGTGCAGCTGTTCCTAAGCAGTTTTTTATATTTACGTTATATAAAAACTCCCCACTTACTTTATTTGCATCGATTAAATCTTCATAAATACCATCGACATATAGATACCTTATCAAATTACTTGGGTCGTAAAAACTCAAACGTAATTCTTGCCCTTGTTCGATAGTTATTCGTTCGGGTATCTCAGTTAAAAATCCAAATCCGCTTACATCATAACCATTCCAAACATTAGTGTTATACTGCTCAAATCCAAATATCGAATTTACTGCGGTGTTGCTTGCTGATGTCGGGAATCTTCTAAGGTTATCGTATATAGTTGGCACTCCGCTCACATCATACAACTCCCCAAATTGAACATAATATTTAACCCTACTATTGATGTTAGGTTCGCAATATATTGAAGCACCATTAACATTAAAGAAATCATTTTTAACATAGTTCTTTAATATCGGACTTGCATCAATTAAACAAGTATTAACACTTGGTTGTTTAGGTATTGCAATTCGACTAACTGCGGTGTTTATTCCACTCACATAAACATCAGCTATAAAGTTAAAGTTACTTTGTCCTGCTTGTGTTGAACTAACATTGAAAGCCATTTGATTAAATGCACTCACTACGCTGTTCGGATTTGATATGATGTTAATTGCCATTGATTGATATTTTAATATTCTTTGCCATTGCCTTGCCTAGTGCTGCTGCTAAGTTTCGAGCAAGTTCTTTTGTTCGTTTTGGATTATCTGCTTTGCCTATAAAATTCATTGGTTTGATACCACCTATTTTAGTTGCTACTGCCAAACCTTGTGCAGCCTTTTCGATTAAATCCATTTTAGCAGTTTTCTTTTTAGTTTCTCTATTTGTTTTATAAAGACTTTTTCTTTTGCCACCTATCTTCGCTGTCTTCATTCCAGTCCTTGCGATATAATCTTTAAACGATTCAACCATCGCCTTTGATGTTCCTAAGTTTCTAAAACTATATGGGCTGCGTGGTGCTTTGCCTTTATTCTTAACTCCCTTTACTCCCTTATCAACAAAGTCTGCATAATACTCGGTGCTAATCGTGTTCACTTGAAACTTAGTTGCACTTACTTGAATAGGAACATTACTCATACTTGCTGCTAATGTACTTGCTTGTCCTGTTCGTGCCTTTGATTTAATCTGTTTTGACATTAGCTTTATACCTTCGTTGCAATGCTCCATAACAATAGCCTCAATGATATTCTCACTTGCTTTTGTGTAGTCTTTGATTGACTCCCCAAACTTTGCCCCTATTGCTGCTGCTGCTGCCTTGTCCATATTTCTTTGTCGTGTTCGCTTTTGTCTTTATAAAATGTCATCGTGTTCAAGAACTCAATCACATTCATCCTAAAAAAGTAATCCCATTTTGTACGATCATCTTTGCATATATCGTTTATGCTTGCAATCCATCCCCATTTGGTTCTAAAAGTTTGAATTTCTCCATCAGTTCCTTCGTGTTCTCCATCGCCTTCATCGCTTCCGATTCCAAATAAATTAGGATATTTTGCTGCAATGCCTCGTAGTATTTGCAAAAAAAAAGCATGATAGGATATGCAGTCGATATTTTCATCTCATTATAAAACAAGTCTGCAACCTCTTTATGCTTATCGCCTTTATACCCTAATTCTTTACCATACCAATTACGTTCTACACATACTGAAGCAAGTATATTATGTATGTTGCTCAATATCTTTTCAGGCTCTTTGCAAAAGTGACTAACATCAATGAATTGCTCACTTGTTAATTCTTGTTCTTTCCACTTAACGATGAATCGCCTGCCACCTACTTTAAATTTTAATTTAATCTTTTCATCTGTTTGCAGGTTTTCAATTTTGTCAAGTCCTTTTAGTGCTTCAATCATTTCGCCTATTGGCATACTTTCGATTTCATCAACTGATACCCCACTAATTTCACTAAGAATTAAAACCTTTCTATGCAAAGGGTCTTGTTCAAGTTCGCTAATTAGTTTGATTTTTAAAAACTGCTTAATGGTTAACTGGTTGTAATTGCCTATCATCTTTTATAAATATAAGTTTAGATTGAAATTGTTGAATATTTGCCACTTGGTCGGTTATTTAATTTTAAGAGTGCTACATATCTCATACTGTCACATAGATGATTTAGACTGTCTATTGGTTTGCCTGTAAGTTTGCCTTCATTGTCTTTCTCCCAAGTGTAGCCCCTTAATTCTTTGATTAGATTAGTTGAGTTCTTTGTAACTTGTATCTCGTATCGTTTCAAGATGTCAATTCCTATCTTGATTGAATCTGCACCTTTAACCGCAGGTCTAACATTGAAACCTTGCAGCCTTAGTTCTTCTATTGATTTAGGCTCGGCACTATCACAAATCAATTCCTTTCGCCCAAATTGGATGGATTTAAGAAAGTTACCCAAATCGTTATTTGTCATATTGGTTCGGTATAGTAATTCATCAATGATTAGTTTGCCTTCATATTTGTAAATAGCTACAAGTGTACTCGGGTCATTAGTGAAACCAAAATCCATTCCATGTCCTACAAGTTCGGCTCTTTCTGGTATCGTGTCAATCTGCTTCCATTGGTCGAAAATAACATCTTGTAGGCTGCCTACTTGCCCTAATCCATATACTTGCCACCAATTAGCCCAATATGTTGATGTCTTAGCTTTTAGTTCGGCTGCTTCAATGTCGTGTATAATTGTTTCGGGTAGTGCCTCATTATCTTTATAAGTTAAAATGATGTGTTCGGTGTCCTCATCATTCATTAACTCGGTATGCGCCCAAAATTCATTTGTAGGATTAAAGTCTAACCATATCTCTCCACTTGTTCGAACTGCTAATTGGTGATAGCTTTCAAATGTGATGTTATTCGCTTCGTTAATGTATAAAATGTTTCTTCTTGCACCTCTTAGTTTGCTTTCCATTTCGGCACTAAAGAACTCTATATAAGAACCATTTGCAAAACGATAAGTAAGTAGTGATCGATTCCAATTTAAATCTGAATAACGACCTGTCCACTCCATTATTTTTAAAAAGTCTTTCATTGCACCCCTTCGAAGATGGGGGATGGTTTCTGAAACTACACTAATTTCTAAGTGCGGTGTTTTGCTTGCCCTATCAATTAGGATGGGTAAGATTCCAAATGTTTTGCCTGCTGATTAGTCCCCCTTACAATTACTCATAAGGGGATGTTAGGAAGTCCCACCCTGAATGATTTTCTTTCGGGCAGATAACTTCAATAATCTATTTATAGCTGTTGTTCTTTTAAACATATTCCCATTTATAACCGTATGCTGTATTATATCTTTTTTGTTTTTGGCAGCATTTTATAATTCCAAATGTATTAAATCCTATTTCTCTTTTAACTTGGTTTATACTATTCCATACTTTAATTATATTCCCATTTAAATCAAGTTGCCTAATTTTAATTGATTGTTTATTATGAATATCTTTAATAGCTTTTTGTTTCCCTATTCTAAATGCGTGTTTTTGGTTTTCACTTGATGTAACCCACTCTAAATTACTAATGTCGTTATTTTGCTTATCTCCATCAATATGATTAACTTCGGGTTTATTATCATTATTTAAAATAAATGTTTTAGCAACAACCCTATGCAATAATAAATGAGACCTTTTACCTTCTTTGGATATTTTAACTTGCATATAACCATTATTTTTTATTCTTGGTTTTATTACTCTTTGTTTACATTTATCGGGATTAGTTGATTTACCTTTTCCTAAACTAATAACTACACCTTTTGTGCTTACTTTATATAAGCCTTCAAAACCTTCAATATTTTGCCATATTTCCATAATACAAATATAGGTCTTACAAGTAGGTTATACCACCTTGTTGATAAATTAATTATCGGGGAATAGCGGTTGCTCAATATGCCTTACTTCACTCTTATCTGTCAATCCATTTAAACGCTGTGTTATTGATGGATTGTAAATGCCTGCCATACCTCCTTGTATTTGGTCATCCTTAATAGTTTTCCTTATGCGTGAACAGATAGCTATATAATCGCTATACCTATTATCTAAATTTGCAAAATAGTGGCTTAAATCGCTTATAATGTCGTTATCGTAACAATAGAGTTCAAAACCTTCCAATGTTAATGGTCTTTCTTTCTTTCTGTTTACCTCATCACCATCCTTTCCGACAAAGTCTTGAACTAAAATAGGGTTGCTTTTTACTTTTTGGCGATATGCTTCAAAGTGTTCCCACATCTTCTCGGGTGTTTCAATGTATTTGTTCTTTCCCATTAGCTTAAATTTTCCTTTTCAAAGATAGCAGATAAAATATTCATTGGTGTATTTGGTCTTTTCCTTATCGTGTCTTCGCAATTTGACATAGTTATTAGTTTATATCCATTTAACTTGAAGTGTTCTATTAGTGAAGACTTATTGAAGTGGTGTAGGTGTTCATTTGGTCTTAAATGTATGTAGTTTCTCATCAAGTAATCAATATTGTTTGGTTGTTCGCAGTTAGGTACTGAAACATAAACATACTTGGTGTTCAATTCTTTGATGAAATTAATATCTTCAAAGTGTTCTAAGACATCAAACATACAAACTACATCAACTTGCTCATATATGTTATCGGTTGCGGTTACTTTTGGCGGTGTTGGTATTCCAGTTATGTCATTGCCAAAACATTCAATGCCTTGCTCTGCGCATAATTCGATGAAGTCACCTGCACCATATCCAATTTCAAGTATCATAGTTGGTTTACCAATGCTGCCTACCATATAACCATATCTTAGCATACTCATTTGTTTGCGAAGTTCGATGATTGCACCATATCTCGATGTTACATAATCAGAATCATAAGTAATAACATTCGGGTTGACTTGTTGTAATACCCCTTGTTCGTTTATTTTATATTCAAATCCGTTTATATTCATCTGTTTAATAATGTTTCATTTGGTGTGTTGTGTATGCAATTAGTGTGATTGTCTGCAACCATTAATCTATAAGGTTTGCCCAATCCCTGCGCTATGGTTAAAGCGAATGATTGATTACAACTTATAACCTGTGCTTCATTTATTAATTGTGCAAGTTCGAGAGCATCGTTTGTTTTAAAGTATTCTAATGAATTAAATGGTGCTGTCATATCCTCTTCGTACCCTACATAGTAAACTTGTTTGTACTTTGATTTAAGGTAGTTTATTTCAGATTGCCAATCAAAACCGATTGCAGGATAACGTGGTGTTACATTTACAAGCGCATATTCGCCTTCAATTAATCTTTTAGGTGTTATGGTTAGCCAAGTATCATTCCAATTATCTTCGCTTAAATTAAATGCTTTTAAATGGTTTTTAAGTAAAGATACTTCACCAAGTCCTTGCATATTGCGAAAGTCATCAAGATTATGTGTGATAGTTTCGAGTGAAGATTTAGGAAGGACTTCAATAATGTAGGGTTGCTCATCAAGCAATGGTTTGATGTTTTGATAATACTGATCATCAAAATTAGTTTTATAATAACCTTTCCCTATCCTTTTGCAAACCGCTAAGGAATAAATCATATCACCATGCCCTCCGCTATGTGAATATACTATTTTATCCATTGCGTTTGGGTCTTCCTATCTTTTTAGTTTCTTGCGCTGCCTTATCTGATTCGTACTTATTAACCCACCTAATCATATTCATCAACACTTCGATATTACAACCACTACATCCGCCTGGTCTTATTCCTGTCAATTCGTGTTGAAATTCTTTAAGTTGAAGTAGTTGACTTGTTTGTCCTATCCAACTATTTTCAGTTTGAAAAACGTGAAGGAGTTCACGCAATGAATAACGAATGGTTTCATCCTTAAAAATTATCTCGCTGTAAATTTCGTCAAATGTTTTCATTTAGTATAATTTAATTAAAAGTCTTTTCATCAAAATAGCTAAGTAACTTGCAAAGCCTCCATAACCTAATGCAATAAGGAAAGGTTGTGTTATCGGTACAAATATAAATAATAGTACACCAAATAATGTACTCCAAAAAGAAAGGCATACAATGCAGTTAAAAGGTTTGAAGTCTAACCATGCAGGAAGACTTGTCATCGTGAAGAATGATATTAGTAAAAAAGGTAATCCTAAAAGTGCTATCATGTATATTCTTTATTAATCTTATTTAATACTTTATTTATATATCTTATTTATTAATCTTATTTAAGGTGTTGTACTCAATGTTGTAGTCAATGTTGTAGTCAATGTTGTAGTCAATGTTGTAGTCAATGTTCTATTTATTGTTGTTATTCAAGATTTCTTTGTATGCTTCAAAGCGTTCTGTTGCTACATTAGTCATGTGGTAGCGTTGAACATCAATATATAATTGCGCCCTTAAATCTTCAACTAAGTTTGGATTGTCAATTAGCTTAGTCATGTACTTATACCAATCGTTTTTGTGCTTTACTTTTAGGCAATTAACATTATGTTTAAGGTCAGGCGAATAAGGGTAAACATCGCTGCATATTACTGCTTTCATTTTAAAACCCGATTCCAATAATTTAAGGTTTGATTTATTGTTATTGAAACGATTATTGCGAAGTGGTATAAGAGATACATTTATCAAATCATAAAAGTTCCCATATTCTTTAACTCCAGTTTCTTTAAAGATTCCAAATTGAGATTCACTTGCTTTTCCCCTTGCACTTAACACGCTAAGTATAGCTTGACTTGTTTCGGACTGCGTGGCAAATCCACCATATACAACTCTAAACTTATCTTTATAATCATCTGCGGTGTATAACGAATATAATCCATCGTGCATTAAAATAACATCCTCTAAGTGCGTTATTGAACCACTCCAACCAAAATTTAACTTACCATTATTCTGCGGTTCTTTTAATGCAAAATGTCCATCAGGATAAATCCCATTAGGTACGATATAAATATTCTTTTGACCTAATTCTTTGTTGAGTGTATTTGCTAATAGTTCATGAGTAGTGGTGCAGGCGGTTGCGTTTTTAACTGCTAAACTAATCTGCTCGGTATGGTTGCCATGCTTTGCTGCATAGTATAAGATATGATTTTTAGGAAGAATATAATCATCATCCAAGTCAATTACATAAGGCAGTCCAACTCTTTTTAGTTTATCAATTAGTGCTTGTGGTTCGTTTGTCTTTGAAGCAAATCTATTCATCACAACTAAGTCAAAGTCCTTTAAGAACTCATCTGTTGCGCTGTCAACTTCATTAATTAGGCTTATCTCAATCTCATCTTTGAATAAATCTGACATCACATTGTGCGGCATCCACAACCTATGATAATCAACTCCGCTTATCTTTGGATAACTTGGTAATACTATAAGTAGTTTAATCATATTTGTTTCGCTTTTTGTTTTATTTTTTCTTTGACTGCTCGAAGTGCCGAATAGCTAATGCCAGTTAATCGTTGGACTTTCTTCATATCTCCAAATTGATTATATAATAAGATGATTCTATTCTCAAACTCGTTTAAGGAAAGCATAAACTGCTCTGCTTCCCTTGTCATTATTTCTTTGCTTAGTTCACTTGGTGTGTAGATGTCGAACTCAATTAACTCCCTTAATACTATCTTACCTAACTTGCCATTGCGTGACATTACATTGAAAGCTACTCGATAAAACCAAAACTTAAGATAATTAAGGTCGGGCAGTCGTTCATCTGATATGGTTAGAATTTCACAGATAGTTTCTTGGTAGATGTCTTCAGCATAGTGTGTATTTATCTTGAAGCACATTTCTTTAAATGACTTGTCGCTTACAATTACATCAACCAAATGCAGCCTATCGGGTTTCATTCATCAGGATTTAATAGTGCAAATATTTCATCTTCTCGTTCCATTGTGGCAAAAATAATTAATAAAAATCATATAATTTAATCCTTTCTTTCTTCATTGTATTTTGTCTTTTCTTCCAATACTTTCACGATGTCAATGTTATAGTGCTTAGACATACTCAAGCAAACAAGAATAATATCGGCTAATTCCTTTTCATCAAAGGTTGAATAGTGCTTAGGATAACTATTCCATAGTTCGTTTACTTCATCTCGAATGTCAATTATCCAATCATAGAAATCTATTTTTTTTGTGACCTTACCTCGCTTTAATTGGGCGGTGTAATTGCGATTTATTATTTCTTCTATTGATTCCATAAGTCTTCTATTGTTATTTGTTTAGCCATGTTGATTACTTCTTTGCTCTCCATTGATAGCGTTTCAATCTTTGCTATTAATTTTCTTCGCAGTAATAAATCATTCGTTTTAGACTGCATTTCTAAGTCTTCTAAAACATAATCATAAGCCTCTTGCATATTTGAGTTAAACTCGATGTTACTTACCTCATTCGTATCAACTAAAATCTTATAAATGTCTCCTATGCTTGGTTCATAAAGTCCAAAATGACCAGTTTTAAGGTAAGTTGATTTAGCATAACTCATAAATTCATCACGAATTCTTAGCTTATCTTCTGCGCTGTATTCCTTAATAGGTTCTATTCTTGGTGTGCTGCGTATTTTAATAGCTTCTAATCGCTTTTCTTCTGCCATAAAGGATTTAATCCATTGGTGAAATGTTACGATGTTTAAACCGAAGTATTCGCCATAAACTTTCCGTACTCCGTTTTGGAAGCACAAGTCTAATTCATCAATTTTTAAATTAATAAAGTATCGCTTAATTTCGTTTATCACTCCATTCGATAGGCTGATTAACTCTTTTGATTCAATGACCTTTCCGCAATCAATGTAAGTCTTAGCAAGTACCTTGATTACTCGGTCTTTTAATTCTTGTTGCTGCATATCAACTATTAGTTTTGAGTTCAATGCAGTTAGGTAGTGGTTGTCGTTTGTTTTCATTTTAAAATGGTAATTTAGTTTTTGTTGTTTCTATTTTTTTTGCAAATGTCACCGCCATTATAGGAGACAAATTTTCGCTCAGACAATTTCTGATTATGTAGATATAGTTGTAAAGCCATTAGGAATTTTAACTGCTATAATGATTATTACATGGACAACAATACAAATCTTGAATTATGTTGGGATTCTTCACAGTTGCATAAACAAATAAGCAACCTAAAAAAACAAACAATATCCAAACTATCCAACAAAAAATAATAAATAATTTCCATCGAAAATCCCAGATTGTAACAGAGGAACAAAAACGCACTATAACAGCACCTACCCCAAAGGCGGGCTTCTCGTTTAGCTTTGACAATTTATTTTTCAT
>Ga0208600_1000023_pt1 | contig 20345 bp, 38 predicted proteins | sample LakMenEpi08Oct12_FD_150681 | JGI IMG/M metagenome (GOLD analysis project Ga0208600, IMG submission 150681) | Freshwater microbial communities from Lake Mendota, WI - 08OCT2012 deep hole epilimnion (SPAdes) | ecosystem: Environmental > Aquatic > Freshwater > Lake > Epilimnion/Euphotic zone ... | reverse complement strand
CAAGTTGGTTCATGTGCTCTCGATCATAACAATCGCGTCCTTGGTGTAGCTTATAATGGATTAGCACCTGGTACAGCAGCATCAGACTACTTCTGGGCAGATAGAGATGGTAGACGTCCATTTATTTTGCATTCGGAGACTAATTTGTTATCTCTCTTTAAGAGAGGGGAAGGGCGTTTACTTGCATGTACATTGCTACCATGCTCATCATGCGCAAGACAAATCATAGCGCATGGTATTAAGCGAGTAGTGTATAGGGATATATACACTAAAGATATGAGTGCTCTGGATATTTTTAAGTTCTATAATATAGATTGTATAAGAATTGAGTTGCCATCACTCTCTAAAGAATCTAATCTCTATACAGAATGAGTAATACAACACCAACCATTAAGGCAAAAATCGCTAAAGCAGTTTATAACGGTATTACAGATACTGTTATTAAAGCATCGACACACCCTATTTTTTGTAAGCTCAATTTACATAATAGTAGCATCCTTAAGAAAATTAATAGTAAGGCATTTGTAGCTTATAAGCTAGCATATCACTCAGATGACCTTGTAAAGGCACCATACGATCAAGGAGGTGAGACGGATATAGAGAATGCTTTGCTAGCTATCCAATCACTCGTACGCGGTGGTAGATACAGTGATAACAAAGAGTTTACCTTTAGCCGTATTGATTATCTCGTAAATGAAGGACTCAGTGCACTATATGATCAAGCACATCAGGAATGGCTCCAGCGTATTCAGAACGCTATTCATTCAGTTAAGTTTCAACGTGTTCCCTCTAATGTAAAGAAGAAGACCGGTCCAGCGCGCGACAAGAAGGGGAGATTCACTAAAGCAAAGAAGCGTAAATAATAAATATATACGTGCCTATCACGTTTAAGACCTTTATAGAAAAGACAAATCTCCGACCTAATGAATTAAAGGTTGGAGATAATGTCGAGGATTGTAATAAAGAATGCAAACACTATAAAAGTAAAGGTGTTGTTACAAAGGTTAGTAAGATAAAGGGTAAGAAAGACAATATTATCGGCAATAAGATCGAGTATAAATGTGATCAGGACGGTAAGACATGGGATAAGGGTGATAAGTTAGAAAAAACAGAGATACAACTAAGAAAAAAGTAGATCTGTAAACGAGCATATCATAAATTATTATATATGTTAAACGAAACACTCAAGAAAGATCTTCAGGTTTTAGCTGCAGCTCAAACAGCATTTGAAACAAATAACTGGGAAAATATTGGTTCAGTGCAGCGTGAACCAATGAGCAATACACATGCATGGGGGACAATCTACCAAAAGGATGGTAGACAGTTCTTTTTGAATATTAATTCAGCACCTAAAGCATTACAGTTTATTCAGAAAATTGTGTGAACAACGACGGCACTACCTTTCGTATAACTTTTCAGGGCATACAATATATTGTTGATGTCATGGAGTGGAACGGTAGGACGTCTGTTTATGTGGAGTATGCAGATATCGATGATGATATAGCTGAAGAAGATTTACTAAAATTAACCCAATACCTCGTTGAAGAGGGATTTGTAGAATACGATGAATAAGCCGTCTATTACATCGAAAATAAAAAGTGTAACCGAAGAGGTTATTAAGTGGTCAAAGAATGACTTTGGTCTTGTAACGGACGAGCAGTATGAGGAGCGCATTAAACAGTGCAAAGCCTGTGAGCATTGGGATCCCACAGGCTTTGTTAATACTGGCTTATGTAAGGTTTGCGGTTGTTCTACTATTGCTAAATTACCATTAGTGACAACAGAATGCCCGCTACCGCAGCCAAAATGGAGAGAAATTACTCCTTAGTTGCCTTACGTGCGTTCTTTGTCTCTTGTATTGTCTTTCTCTCCGTGCGACCATACTTAATGATCTCCTGAAGAGTCTTTCTTGCGCGAGCTCCAGCAGCGTTATTTCCGCTGTAAAATTTCTCTGCATCAAGAGCAAAAGAAGCTACGAGTTCTGTTAGTGTGTTGGATGTGTTTGTTGACATATATAATAAGATTTATTCTGTTTATTTGATTTTTCAACTTAAAGAAGGCTGTGTAGGTGATGCAGCAGGTAATGCTGCAGTTGATCCCATATTGCTTGTATCCATATGACGTGATTTAGTGCATACAGGCAAAGCGTGTCTCTTCTTTATAATCTGTTTAATTTTGCGTTTTGCTTCTGGTGTCTTCAGGTATTCTTTAAATGTCATTGGCTATATTATTTAATATAGCCAAACATTCTTTGATAGTTCTGGAATGTATTATCAATCCAATCACATATCTGTGGTCCTAGTACCTGTGTATAGTCCGGTGTCAGGGGTTTTACAGATTTTCTAATTGTGTGTAATGTAGATGATAGACCGTATACAGAATCATCTTCTTTTATTGTTTGCTCTACATTATCAAAGTCATGCTTAAACGGGTCAAGACCAAGATAATTATAAATCTTATTCATCTCCCGATCAGGGTAGCTAGTAAGATCTTCAGCTCGTACGTATAAAAAGTTTTTGTTTGTACCTTCAAGGAAGCACTGCTGTAGACGTTCTAACGCCAATCCAACCGGTGGACTTGCAAACCATGAATCGACTCTCTTAGCGGTACTCGTACCGGTCATCGCTGCGTGGTTTTGTATCTCTTGATGGTTTTCTTGATTTGACCTATAGAGCTTCTCCATAGAGGAGACAATACTCTTAAGATTCCTCACCATTACAATGCACTTCATATCATATGGCATAAATGAATTAAACCAATCATGGTGAATTGTAGCACCTCTTGTTTTAATACAAATATGATCCTTATTGGTATATGCCTTTGCATAACCCTCGAGACCTCCCCAACAAAACCCTCGCCAAGTCTTTAAAGCTAGTTCCTTATCTATGGCTTTAACCTCTGGTGTTGAAGTATAGTTAGCACGTGCACCATATAGGTACTCTAATACACCGTCTGTTGGAGTAGCACATACTTGTGGGTTCTGATTGAGTATACATTGTAGCAAGGTCGACATGGACCTTGGCATTGATGAATTAAAGAATATCATAGGGTTATAGAGTGTTTGTTGACATCAATATCAAAGAGTAGCTCTTTCTTAGATCCAAGAAGAGATTCAATAATTTGCTGTCTATCGAAAATAGTGTTTAAGTCTGTATAATTACATTGGTAGAAATTATTACCTACCCAATCTGCCTGATCAAGATAATGATCAATCTGATGACTAAAGCTCTTATGTCCTTTTGCTAGGATATTGTTATGAATACTGTACCCAAAAACCTTTGGTGAATTTGTAATCCAACATACAGTTGCTGGTTTATTGAGAGCTGCTGCAACGTGCTGGATTAGAGAATCTACACCGAGAATCTTATCAGCAAGAGCAACGTGACAGAAGAGGTGTCTTAGATTATCTGTTAGCGCTATTGTATTTTCAAGAGGTGTTTGATTTTCACGTCTTACATGTACAATAGATTTAAATTTATCCTTCACACCATTTACTACATCTTGTGCTATTGACGGTGGAAGGTCACGAGCCCAGCTATAGGGATGAGGCTGGGTGTCTGCACCACCAGAGGGTTGAATCAATAGAACAGGGCGAGTGTCTTGATACTGACGACTAATAAACATCAGTTCACGCTGGGTGAGATAAATCTCAGGCTTTTCACCTGTTGTCGGTACATTAAAAAGATCACACCAAATTTCACTTAGATGCTTGCGACGATAAAGAAAATCTTCCGTATGATAAGGCTCAAGTCTTAGGATCTTTGATTCTTTATTCTTAATATAATCATCATAAAAGTACGGTAAATTACCAAACTTATACACCCTATAAACGTTAGGATTGTGAAGAAACACCTCTGGGTAAGCTGTTACAACTACAAGATTGTGTTCAGGGTAAGCTGCTTTAATTGAACGGCATACTGCTGTTGCAATAACGTTTTTACCAGCTCCACCATCTATGTGAAATACAATATATTTGTCTGACATATCTATATTTTAATATTAAAAATATAGAAAACAACAGGTATTATTATTATTATGCTCTTGTACTATATATAGGAATAAACCCTAGCGATCCGCCGTCACGATCAAACACTTCTATTGTACGTGCGACTGTTGTAACCGATGCAGATGTAACAGCATTACCTATACGTAATATATTTGCGGATACCACGTTTCTTGAGCTAATATTATTAACATATGTATAGCTGACCTGTGAAGCACTTAAACCTGTACCGAGAATAAAGGTATTAGCAAAACCACTTGTGTTATTAGCAGAGCCACCAGCTACGAAAGAATAAGTACCAGAAGCAGTATTATTTCTACCACCAGCTACATTCGAACTAACTCCACAAGCGTTATTACAAAGACCACCAGCTACATTAGCATGATATCCTGAAGCTGTATTATTATATCCACCAGATACAGTAGAATAATTTCCAGAAGCAGTATTACAAAACCCACCAGCTACATTTGAAAAATATACAGAAGCTGTATTTTTATATCCACCAGATATAGTAGAATTTAAGCCGCAAGCTATATTACTACTACCTCCAGCTACATTAGAATTTCCAGAAGCAGTATTACAATACCCACCAGCTACATTAGAATATCCGTTAGCTGTATTACGACACCCACCAGCTACATTAGAAAAAGATCCACATGCTGTATTGAGAGCTCCACCAATAACCACATCATAAGCTGCGGTAGCACAATTTCCAGAACCTGCTCCTACGAAAGTGGCGTATCCAGTAGCACAAGAACTGAATCCATTGATAACAGTTGAATATCTACCGGAAGCATTATTACATGTACCGGTACCGATAATTGCATAATCATTTATAGCTTGTGAACTTAATCCATTGATTACAGTAGAATATTGACAACAAGTTGTATTTGAAAATCCGTTAACCACAGTGGAATAAAAAAACGATGCTCTATTACACCCACCACTGCCGATAAAGCTAGTGGTACCGCTAGATGTATTACACTCACCGCCTGCTACTACACTATTAGTACCGCTAACACAATTAGTACAACCTGCACCGATAAACCCACCGAGGCCTGTGACTCTATTAAGAGTTCCACCAAGTATAAAACCACCGGAAGGTCCTCCACCAGTAGCAATACTATTACACCTACCACCTCCAATAAATGAATTAGTGCCATTATTACAACTACTAATTCCACCCACGATAGTTGAATTCGCACAAAGAACGATATTACAACAACCACCTACGACAGATGATGCACATCCACTGGCTCTATTTAAACACCCGCCCCCGATAAAGGCTAGACCACGAGTAATACACCCGCTGATACCCCCTACAATAGTAGAAGCACTTTCGGCTCCACCGAGTCCAACAATGTTATGACATCCTCCGCCAACAGATGTAAAGTTGCCGCAAGCTGCATTACGACACCCGCCAACAATACTACCAAAGGAACCTGAAACTCTATTACAAGCACCCCCTACAACAGATGCACCGATGCCGGTGACACAGTTAACAGCACCACCACCTATAAAGCCAGAGCCCTGACATATAAAATTACAGCTACCGCCGACTATTGCAGACTCGATCCCTGACACATCAATACAGTTGCGTATACCGCTGCCGATAAAAGCATTATAGGCAGCAGAATTTGTATTACATTCACCGCCTACTAGTACATTATTCCGGTTATCACCGTACACAGATGATATAGTATTAGTAGAACCACTGCCGATATAGTGACCACCGGTTGTGTAATACCCTGAAGAAGTGCTTTCACAAATTACATTAAGAGTACCCCCGGTAATACTACTATTACAATTACTAGCACCGAGTATTCGATTACAACATCCACCAGCTACATTAGAGTAAGATGAAGAAGCTGTATTACTATTACCACCAGCTACATTAGCATGATATCCTGAAGCTGTATTATTATATCCACCAGATACAGTAGAATAATTTCCAGAAGCTGTATTACTATTACCACCAGCTACATTGGAAGCACATCCAGTAGCACGTGAACTAAAACCGCCGGTGATAGTTGAATTGACTCCAGAAGCTCTATTACACTCACCGCCACCTACACTAGAATTACAACCAGAGGCTGTATTATTACAACCACCAGCTATATTAGAGTTAGCTCCACACGCTATATTACCACTACCACCAGCTACATTGGAAAAGCCGCAAGAAGCAGTATTACTGCTTCCACCTGCTATATTAGAGCGACTACCACAGGCTGTATTAGCGTCACCGCCTGCTACGTTAGACCAATAACCGGAAGCTGTGTTGCTTTCACCACCTGCTACATTTGATCTCGGTCCAGAGGCTCTATTTGCTTTACCGCCAGCTACGTTAGAATAACATCCAGAAGCTGTATTCTTGCAACCACCAGCTACATTAGAACAATTTCCACTTGCTATATTGAGGGTACCACCGCCTATACTAGAATTATTACCCGTAGCTTGTGAACTAAAGCCGCCGACGATAGTAGAATAATCTGCGGTGGCTCTATTACACTCACCACCGCCTACACTAGACCAGTTTGCAGAGGCAATGTTGCATTCACCTCCAGCAATATTAGAGTATGAGTTAGAAGCTGTATTAAACCCATTAATAGGCTGAATTGATTTTAAGCCGGCAGAATTTATACAATACGCCTGACTTGATAATTTTGAAAATCTTGTGTCATTGAATTCTAGAACAGATGTCCCTGAGGCACTGTTCCATGATGAATAAGCTGTGCCCCATGAAGCACTTAAAGCTGATACTGTACCGTAGGTACTTTGCCAGTTACCAGTTAATGCTCTTACACCGGAATCTGTCGTATATCCACCTGTACTCCATAAAGCACTTAAAGCTGATACTGTACCGTAGGTACTTTGCCAGTTACCGGTTAACGCTCTTACACCAGTATCAATACCACTACCCCCACCGGTACCCCATGAAGCACTTAAAGCTGATACTGTACCGTAGGTACTTTGCCAGTTACCGGTTAATGCTCTTACACCGGTATCAACACCAGCTACGGTAATACCGGTTAGTTGAGAACCGTCGCCATATATAAACCCTCTTGAACTAATATTATTAACGTATGTAGTGTTTGCCTGTGAAGCACTTAACCCTGTACCGAGAATAAAGGTATTAGCAAACCCCTTGGTGTCATTGGCGGAACTGCCTGCGATAAATGAATATGTACCGGAAGCTGTATTATAAGCACCACCAGCTACATTAGACGCACATCCACAAGCTACATTAAAACGTCCACCAGCTACATTAGAGAAATATCCAGAAGCAGTATTATTACAACCACCAGCTACATTGGAAGTACGTCCAGAAGCTCTATTTACAAATCCACCAGCAACATTAGAACCAGCACTACAAGCGTTATTACAAAGACCACCAGCTACATTAGTAAAACAATCAACAGTAGTATTACAACAACCACCTGCTACAGTCGAGGTATTTCCACAAGCTATATTACGGCTACCACCTGCTACATTGGAAGAGCCGCAAAAAACAATATTACAAACACCACCGGCTACATTAGAATTAGTTCCACAAGCAGTATTGAGGGAGCCACCACCTATAAATGAATAATTACCAGAAGCTATATTGCAACAACCGCCAACTACATTAGAATAAGTACCGGAAGCAGTATTGGAACCACTTATAGGCCGTATACCACCAGTTACACCGGATTCCACATAGGGTGCACCAGAGAAATTTAGTGTATTTGTAGTCTGTGTTAGTGTTATTTGCGCTAATGGTTTATACGAAGCTCTAACATTATAACTACCACCTGTTAGGATATAATATAGGGTTTGACTCTGATCATATACAACGTCGCCTGTTATTGCTGTTGCAAGAGTTGTATCTGTGGTAATGTCTGTAGCATTATAAAACTTAACACCTGCACTAATACCACCAGGCATGATGCCATCACCAACAAACAGACGCTTTGAGTCTATAGTGTATCCGATTTCACCTTGATCGAGGGTAATAAGCTTTCTTTGCGCGTCCGTACCTCTACGGACCTTAAGTTTTACAACATTAACGTTAGCCATTATGAGTATTTATAAAAGAATACAGGTTATTTGGTAATTCTTTTAAAGAAGAATGACTACTTATTTACATAAGTACCGAACTTCTCTTTGAATTGATGAACGTACTTCTGTACAAAGCTCTCTAGGGCTTTGTTAGCGCCATCAAGTCCATGATTTTTTACAATAGTAGCGAGCTCATCCATATCAAGGATAGCTGAGAAAACATCGTTTTCTTTATTTGTGTCATTCTTTAGTGTGGTTTCAATAACAATCTTCATAGTGTATAAGTAATTAATAGATCAGTAGGTATATGCAACATTTAATTCAAACTATTATTTCGTTCATAAAAACAAAGCCACCGGAATTTTTTCAGTTTAAAAAAATTCCTGGTCGCACAACAGGCGTATATAAAGAGGATCATATAGAGCTTGACTTCCGGAAAGACTTAATTCAAACTATTATTCATGAGTGTGTACATGCTCTACATCCTGAACTATCGGAAACAAAAGTGATACAAACAGAAAACAAAATAATGAAAGTTATTACCAATAGCGATGTTGCAGAAATACTTTGCATAGTAGCGAAAAAGGTGAAGTACACAGAATTACATCAAAGTTTTTTAAAAAGACAATAAAAAGAGCTTGATTATACCGCTTACCCCCTATAATATTTTGTACAAATCAACAAACACACATAAAAACTAATTCATAAAACAGATGACAATAAATCAATATCTTACTGAATATCTCATTAAAGACAATAGTATTACCGGTACTGCAATTGAAGTATATAATTATACCGTACACGGTAGAGGCTCAGTAACAGTAGAGTATGACGGTGTACATGACCGAGCTAATATTATACATGTAACAAATAATGGGCGAAATGATTTTTACGAAGCTGATAACTGTAAGGATCTTAAAGATGTTTTGGAGTTTTGTCTCGGTCCTCTTGTCTCTGACAGCCAGTGGAAAAGCGGTGTTATGACAGGCTCCAATGAATATGTAGAGGGAGAGGAATTAGATGACATCGATTACTAATACGGTTGCTGTAATCATTATAGGGTTGACATCAACAGGATGTATTACAGTTCCACCTACTGATAAAATAACAAGTATTGATTCGCAGTTACCTAAAGAACCCACAGCTATTCAACCACATACACCTTATGTGTATGTAGAGCAAATCGATCAACCTCAAACACTTTCAAGTAAGATTAATTATCTTAATACGTGCATGATTAATTACAGCTGGGGTAGAGGGTGGACAGGTAAAACAACATTTTCTGATTAATTTACATACGCTAGAATATATAACTATATGACAAAAACAAAACTCAAACAAATATCATTGGATGCTATCCATCAATATCTTGAAGAGAATAAAGAAGATATTATTGATCTTATTAGTATGGACGCTGTAGATATTGACGAAGACGGTGAGTCTGTACCTGTCGATTTAGAGCTCGTTGATGAAGCATTCGATGATATAATGTCTAAACTCTTTTAAAGCTTGCTTTCCTTTATAGATACCCTATCATATATACATTATGCACTTCTGGCCTAATAAATCACTTACTCGAGCCTCAAAACTTTACAACGTAAAGTCTCAGCTCGCTAACCGTCCTAAAAATATTGCTGACGAGACATGGACTGAAATAGTAAAAGAAACAAAGCTTAATAAGCTTATTGTTCTCGATGCAGTACCTAAGGTATCACAAAAGCAAGCTTCAACAAAAAACAACAAATTCGGAGGTACAAAAAATGGGGATGTTTGATAATTTAATCGTCAAGCGCAAGCTTCCTCTCTCAAAGGAACTTAAAAAGGCTTTTCCTGATACTGATTGGTCTCAGGAAGACTTTCAGACAAAGGATCTAGACAACACAATGACCACCTACACCATTAAGGGCACTGGTCTTTATTGGGATAAGGTTGATGGAGAGATGGTCAGGACAATGACTGAGGCAGAAGAAAAGAAGGCCCGAAAGAAGAAGAGATGGGTATGGCCTTATAAATTTGTTGAGTCAGGTCGTAAAACTGTAAAAATACCTCATCATGGCACTATTAACTTCTACCATTATAAGGAAGATAAAGAAGGTAATACCTGGGACATTGAGTTTGATGCTATCTTTAATGCTGGAAAACTTGAAAGTATTGAACTTGTAAAGGGTGAGATCTCTAGTACAGCTGAAGAGAATGCAGCAAGGGAAAAGCAATGGAAAGATCAGCTTGATGCTTATGAATCCCATCCCTGGACCAAGACTAAGAAGATTCTGAATAAGATTACCTTTGGTTATTGGACAAAGTTTTGGAGTAACTATGTTTCAAGAAGCCTTTATTGGGTTGCTCAGAAAACATTGAAGCTTCAGCTCTGGGTTATTCGTAACCTTGCCTAACATGAGAGGTGATATTAATCCTTTGTTTGCCTGGCTTTGTGCTATGGTACTCGGTGGGGTAATCTGGTATGGCTTAATTGAAGTTGTTATTTACTTTTTTCATTGACCTTTCCTTAGACTGAATATACTATAGGTGTATGGCTAAATTACTATGCGTGGGTGACGTGCACAACCACTGGGTTGAGGCTGAGGCTATTGCATCAAAATACGATGCAACACATACTATTGTGTTCACTGGCGACTACTACGACGACTTTGGTGATTCTGCTATAGAGGCTGAACAAACAGCTCGTTGGCTTAAAGAGTCTTTATCTAAGTCTAATCGAGTTCACTTAATGGGCAACCATGACATAAATTATGCGAGCTTTAACCTAAGACCTGGTTCTAGTCTTGGAGATCAGATCTATAATTGCTCAGGTTATTCACCAGCTAAGGATGATGCTATTAATAGGATCATGTCTAATGAGGATTGGAATAGGGTTAGGCTTGCCCATAAGCAGAATGGCTTTTGGTTCTCTCATGCTGGGTTCCATCCTTTTTGGTTCTCTAGCCCTCCTTATGGGATGGATGATGAGATCATTGAGATAAAGCTTAAGAAAATTCAAAAAGCTATCGAGGATAGAGAGTTCAGCAATGAGCTTGGTGCTGCTGGAAGGTGTAGAGGTGGTATTCATCGTGTGGGAGGATTGATCTGGCGAGATGCTATAAGGGAATCCTATACTGGTTCTTATTGGAATGATGAGTCTGGTATTAAGCAAGTTTCTGGGCATACTCCTGTAAAATCAATCGATGTTGAAGAGACTGCAAACAAAGGTCTTTGTATTGATATTGATTGTGGGTTGTCTCAGGTGCTTGAAATCCTAGAAGATGGTACATATAATATCATTGACACAGGACTTGAGAGCTTTTATAAAGAATCAGAAAGAAAGTTCGTTGAACAAGAGAAGAAGAATAAGGAAGAACAAAAGAAGAAATATCTCTATAATCTTGGAGCATATGATGATGTCTATAACAAACTAAACAAATCGTGAAAACTATTAGAATGGAAGTAGAATTAACTTATGATGATTATATTATGCATGAGAATAATTCGGATGAGATTATATGGTTCTACAAAGACATTTTAGAAAAGAAAGTATGTGAAGATGGATCTCCTAATTTAATTTTACATTCTAATGAAATAGGTGATGAGGTTGGTCTTATTAAAGTATTAAAAATTTTATGAAGAAGATACTAAAGCCAAAACAGATCGAGGAAGCAATTTACTTCTCAGATTTTTCAGGTGAGCCTTTTGATACTAGGTTTAAGCATCCTCCTGTAGAAGTTAAGATGAATTTTAACTATGGATCAAAATATGATGGATCTGAAATTAATTTGCATTTGTCTGATAAAGACATGGAGCCTATTTTAGATCTTATTCAATCTAAACTGAATCCAGATTTTAAGAAGAGCTTAGAAGAAGATATCAAAGAGAATACTCTGGAGTACAATAATGCTATGGATTCAAGAGACCCTATAATGTGTGATTATTATATCTCATGTTATAATCTCTTTAAAAAGCTTTTAGGTAATGGCGAATAAGCTTGACTAGTCATTTAAGGATCTCTATTATAAGCAGATGAACAGGCCAGTTATAGCATTTGACTTCGACTATACTTTAGCCATTGAAGAAGTGTCAGGAGGATGGATTGCTGTAGGTACAGGTGTTCTAAAGCCTATTCAAAAGATTATTGATATGGTCCTAGAGAAGGATGAAGAAGGATTTGATTGTCATATTGTAACCTTTAGAAAGGAAGAAGATATCCCAGAAGTAGAAGAGTTTGTAAAGAAGCACAATCTACCTATTAAGGGTATTCATAGTACATCAGGAAGATCAAAGATTCCTATTCTAAAGAAGCTCAATTGTACTTTGATGGTTGATGACCAGGTAGAAGTCTGTACAGCTTGTATAATGAATGATATTCCCTGTTTACTTGTTGATCATGGATTCTCAGGAACAAATAATGTTGTTGCAGATAGAATGGATAAAATCAAAGTTTAAACTTGAAGTGTCCTAAGAATCCCTATAGTATATAAAAATATGAATAAAAATATTAGTTATCTACTTTTTAATTTCTTTTTAGCTCTTCTTCTTTGGAAGGGCATTGAAGGTAATAAGACAGCACAATACATCTATGTTGGATTTAATTGGCTGGGGGTATGGATTATTTCTTTTAATGTATATGCTCTTAATTCGATTAAAAAGATTGAGAGTGTAAAAATGTCAAGACCAAGTACATCACTTTGGGTTTCAATTCCAGTGACAGTTGGATTCTTTTGTACTCTAATTTGGTTTGGATGGATTTGGACAGCTGTTGCAGTTGTGCTTGAATTCTACTTTGTCCAAGAGTATGCTGAACTCTATGATAAGAAAAAGCTTGAAGTGTCCTAAAAATCTCTATAGACTATAAAAATATGAAAACAACAACAGCAGTATCAGTAACAACACTTGTAGCAATTCTCTTCATTGGAGTTATTACCCTTGGAATGTGGGGATGTCTAAAGTATGATGTATATTCAAAGAAGATGGAAGGAGAGGCAATCCTTGCACATGCTCAATCCTCTCGAGAGGTAGCTGTAGCTGAGGCAAAGGCTAAGATGGAGAGTGCATCTTTGCTAGCAAAGGCAGAGATTGAAAGGGCGAGGGGAGTTGCAGAGGCTAACAAGATCATTGGTGAGTCTCTGAAGAACAATGAGGAATATCTTCGCTACCTCTTTGTTAATAATCTAGAGAACACAAAGAATCAGGTAATCTATATTCCTACAGAAGCTAACCTTCCTATCCTTGAAGCTAATAGGAAGAAGTAAACTCCTTTATATATGGCTAAGAACATCTGGAAAGAGGCAATTATTGAAGAGCTGATGACTACTGGTATCTATACAGAAGAGTGGGCAAAAGATCCCAAGAAGGCTTTACACCATCTTGCCTGTTGGCATACTGAGTGTGGAATGCATTTTGCTAAAGAAGAGAGATGGCATAAGAGCTTTAGGAGGATGTGGATTAGTCTTTGGTATAGTACACCATTTCCTTATTGGTACTGGAGAATGAAGTACAAAAACAACCAACCACCTTTTTAATATGAATTGTCCTTATAATCATAATGACCCAGAGTCTAGGTTTGTATGGCTCGAAGAAAAGCTTGAGACAGTTAAGCTCGAAAGAGATATGCTGGAACATAAAGCATGGGACCTTGAAAAATATCTTACAAAGAAGCTAGAAGAGCTTAAACTAGAAAGAGATGCTCTGTGGGTCAAAACTCAAGAGGACGAGAGGGAAATCAATCAGTTGAGGGATGCTGCTGAAGAGCTAGAAGAAGTAAAGCTGGAGAGAGATGCTCTGTGGGTCAAAACTCAAGAGGATGAGAGGGAGATTAATGACCTAAGGGATATTAATAAGCAGTTAAGAGAAAGGTTGACAAATTACCTTGAAGCATTTGTAAGGTTTAACAAGGATATTGAGGTTTTTAAACAATGAGTGATACACCAAGAACAGATGCAGAGGATATTAACATCCTTGAACAAGAAGGCTTTGTAGAAGCAGATTTTGCTAGAGAGCTAGAGAGGGAGATAAATGCATTACAAAAATGGAAAGAAGAAGCTCTAAAGGTTATGAATCAGTGGAATGAAGTCTCTGATTATATTAACCATAATGCTGAAGTAGAGGATCTTGGTAGGTTTGTTCCACAAATCTGTTTGAAGTATCTTAAGGAGAGGGATGAGCTGAAGAAGAAGCTTGAAGTGTCCTAAAAATTCCTATAGTATAAAGACATGAAGAATAACATTTATCTTGTTTATCAAGAAGAGAGCAAAGGTTATGACACCTATGACTCTATGGTTGTTGTAGCACCAGATGAAGAGACAGCTAAAAGGATTGATCCAAGTACTATGTGGGGTACCTTTATGACTGAACATAGGTGGAATAATAATTATGGCTCCTGGGCATCATCACCTGATAATGTATATGTAAAATATCTTGGAAAAGCTGATGAAAGTCAGGAAGTTGGTCTGGTCCTATCATCCTTTAATGCTGGATAATATGAATGAAGAAATGTTAAAGGCTTTGAAGTGTTTACATTTAGCTGTTCAAGAAAACATTGCTAAGGATGTTGAGACAAAGGTAATGATTTATGTAAAACACTTAGAAGAAAGATGTGAGGGGTTTGCTACTAATTTATATAGAGTAAGAAAAGAAAGAAATGAACTAAAGGATAGAGTTAAAATGCTTGAAGATATAATTGCAAAGCATACATCTATACCAAAGGCAGTAATCCCAAAGCTTACTACAAAGTTTCCAGAGATTGTTCAGAGTGAAATTACACCTGTTCCAAAAGAAGAAGCTTGAAAAGTCCTAAAAATTTCTATATTATAAAAGCATAATGACTACTAAAGCACAAGCTAGAAAGAATCTGAAGAAGGCTGCAAAGAATTATATGAAAGATATTGAAGTAAGGGGGAGGATGATTATTGACTTCGATACAATTATTAATGTCGAAGATGATCTGAAGGGTTCAGCACTTAATAAGCATATCTTTAGGGCTTGTAGAGAGGCTGTTAAGGATTGTGTTTATGATGCACCTATCACAATCAACAGTATAAAGTATGAAGGGTATGAGGAGGATATGGAAGCTGAACTTGATGAGATTTTGAATTCAATTTAAGAGTTAATATATATTAAATAATAATATGAAATTCGATAAACTGGTTGAAAATATTATGGAGAATGTTGAAGGCAATATTGTACAGATGGTATTATCTTTACTTGATAGGAATGGGGTAAAGTATGAGAAGAATGATAAAAATTATACAAAAGGAGCTATTAAACACTCTGTAGAATATTCTTTCGAGATTAATGATGAGGAATTTGTAATTGAAGAATTTGTAACAACAAATGGTAAAAAGCATATTTTAGCTGTTATTAGAGTTGATGAATTTGGAGACAGCTATATGACTTATGATGATTATCAGATGTTAAACATAAAGGATTTTGTTCTTAGATTGAAGAATACTTTAGGTGAAAGCTAATAAGGCTTGAAGTGTCCTAAAGATCACTGCCATCATGAGGCCTAGAGATATTATCAGGTCCCCAAAGAGGTCTTAGATTAGTGTAATGAAAGCACTTCTTCTGTTCTTCGATATTGGTTAGGTCAAATGTATTACATGGCATTATATGATCTATATGCCAACCATTTACAGTATGATTCTCCCATGTCATTCCTTCTAGCCATTGAGATTCTATATGCTTTTTAAGCTCTTCTATAGAGCATCCAATAAGAGCTATAGCACTTAATTGCTTTTCAGCATTTTTAGCTTTTAGAGCAATATACAACCTATTTCTTAATTTAAACTTTAGTTTCTGCTTAGGATCTTTAATGTATTTGTAATATCTAGCTCTTGTTAATTTAAGATTATGCTCTTTATTTTTCTTATTATAAACTTTATAGTATGCTTTTCTCTTTTCTCTGTTAATAGGATTCTTATACCTGTTTGCCATATACTCAGCTCTTCTTTTTTTATGCTCTGGGTCCTTCCTTCTTTCTTGATCTTGTTTCTTTCTCTTTTCTTTATTCTTTAAATAATGTTCCCTGCTGTATATTCTATGTTGTTCTCTATGTTCAAGTCTATACTGTATCTTTCTTTCTGCAGTTCCAGGTTTAACCATGCTTTTGGTATAACACTCCCTCGAACAGTATTTTCTTTTTTTCTTTGAATGTGATTTGAACTCCTTGTTACAAATTTTACAATTGATGGTAATCAATAACGAAGGCAATTTGCTAGCATGATGTACTCTAGAGCATTTTCTTGAACAGTATTTTCTATTTCGAGAAGGTGGATAAAAGGAAAATTCCTTATTACAACATGAACAGCTGGTTATTACAATAGATAGTTGTTGAGTAGTGTTATTCATTGCATAAGTACTTATGCTCCTAGGTGTTATTTCCACATGAGCTTTCTGTGGAGGTAGTTGTTATTCATTGCAGAAAACACAACACCTAGGAGTTTTTTCTTGACTGTCCAGCACAGTTCATCTATTATAGGTGTATGAATAAGAAAGCTGCAAAGACTCTCAAAGCTGCCTCTAAGAATTATAAGAAGAAAGTTCGTCAGCCTGTTACTGTTGAACTCCAGGAGGAACACCTCGATGTAGTGGTTCGGGCGCTCGAGACATACCAACGATTAAAACTTGGTCAAATCAAACATGCCCTTGATGAGGCTTTTGATACTCCTATTGATTATGAGGATGCAATGGCTATTGAGAACTTTACTAGAAAGATTCTTTTTCCTGAGCTTAGTCCTAATGCTTCTTATGGCATTTATAATACTGAGAAGGTAGGAGATGCTACTTTAGCTTATGAGCTCTATAAAACCTTTAAGCAGTACAAATACTATAAGAGGACTGATGGATGGAGGGAAGGATGGACTGTTGATGCTGATGGTAACATTGGAGTAGTTCCTACTTCTAAAGTCCCTTATGCTGTGATTAAGAACTTTAGTACTGAGAAGTTCTTTCCATTCCCTAAGAAGTATCAAGAGAAGGCTTTTGAGTTCTTTACTAATGAAGATTATGAGAGCATTTGGAAGTTGGGTAAGAAAGCATTGCCAAAGCTTCCTAGAGGAGAACAGTATAGAATTGGCTGTAACTTTGATGTAGTTGGCTTCTATGTTGATAAGCCAGAAAAGAATGCTACTATTACTTGGGGAGAATAATATGAGCATTTTTATACCAAACACAGCTATACCAGCAAAGAAATACTTCTGCTTTAACCTGCTGAACAATAAGATTACTATTAGTCTTTGGAGTATTCCAGATACCCCTGCTGAACTTTATAAATCAAGGTTTCCCAGGTTGTCTACTTTTAATTGCTCATCTTATTCAAAGTTTGGAATCAGATGGAAGAGGCTTTTGTTTGAGATTATTTGGAACAAAAGAGATTATTCATTTGACACCTCCTCCTAAAGCATATAGAATATAAAAATGACTGAACTGTATATTAATACTGATGGTCATCCATCAAAAGGATTGGACAGACTAGAGATTTCAAGCTCAGAATTTGATGTTCTTGTAAAGAAGACAAATAGCTATCATTGTAAGGATGGTGGTCCTATAAATCTGTTTTGTAAGTTTCCATCTACAAAACAGAGTGTACATGTTGCTTGTTGCAGACAATTTCAGAGTTTTAATGATATGCTTATTTGGCTTATTGAAAACAAAGGCATTGTTCTTTATAAGATATATGATACACCTAATGGTTTCATTGTGAGATATTATGATGGTGTTAAGTTTAACTGGATCACAAAGTTATGGCATAGCTTTTGGTCTTTTTGGATTTAATTCTTGACAAGTCCTCCTAAAGCATATAGACTATAAAAATGAAAGAACCAACCTTTGATATTGATGGTTATCCATCTGATGATACTATTGAGGCTATTGAGAAATGGCCTATGGAAGACTTTGTAAACTGTTTGAATTTTGCTGAAAAGGCATATCAAAAAGGATATGGGATGTGGAATAGACAGAATGGGTGGCTAAAGATTGCTACTGGTGGCTGGTCTGGTAATGAATCTATTGTTTATGCTCTAAAGACTCAGGTATATTGGAATTTCTTATTCCTTGCACAAACTTGTGGAGGAGCTTATTATATCAAAGACCCTGTGAATTATAAAGATTATGATATTGACTGTGATGTGATTATTAATAATAGAGAAAGGAAGAAATAATATGATAAATTATTTTAAAAATCTTTGGCAAAAATTTATAGATTGGAAAAGAGATTATTTTGATAGTGCTTATTGTAAGAAGTGTGGATGCTGTGGTGAGGAAGGATGCTGTTCTATTGAGAAATCTCTTTTAGGCCATGATTGCAAATATGGTGAGTATTATGCAAGGGAAGTTTACTATAACAAAATGATCATTGATGAGTTTCATAATCTATTAGAGGAACTTGGACATGGGAGAGATGAAACTGGAGATGTTGTAAAAGATCCAATTGGTGATGTCTATGACAGAGCTTATGAGAAGGTAAAGGAAAAATATGACAAACCAAAACCAGTAGTAATTACTGATAGTAGCAATTTGGATGCTTGTTTTTAAAATAATATGAACATAACAATAGACCCTAGAATAGCAATTATACTATTAGCTTTCTTTACTTATTCGATAGGTTTTGTACTTGGTAGACTTTCAAAGTAATATGAACATTGAACCAACAACACCTATTGAAAGGGCAGCATATCTCCTAATGCAGCATCCACTAGCTCTTATGGATCTTTTAGAAGAGTGCATAGATGCAGATATCATTAGGATTAATAAAATCACTGGAATGCCCTTTTGGGAGGCCTCTGGAGAAGATCTAATTGACTAATATGAATGAGAATGACTTTACAGATCCATTTTCTAATGTGACTAAGGTTGAAGATGTTGTATGCAGAGATTGTAATAAGACATTTAGAATCAATGCTCAATATGATAAGAATGGAGTTCCTGTATCATTTAGAGCAAAGTATTGCACTGATTGTAATTTAAAGATGAAGAAGCCTGATATTACAGTGACTGGAGCTATTGGAGCAAATATTGTTTCAGCTTCTATTCCTCAAAAGAATGTAGAAGGATTAGAAGATGCTTTAGGAGATATTTCAATCTTTGCTAATGACAGCAGAAGGAGAATTATTGATTTGGAACAAGATTTTAGTTCACATAAAGATGAATTCAAAGCATTTAAGAAGCACATTGAGCATGATATTGAAGAGAAGGAGTTTGAGTTTGATATATTCAAAAATGTAACTGAGCAAGTTATTAAAAATAATAGACTTGATTTAGATGTATTCAAATCTGCTCAAAATATGATCAATGAGAGACACTTTAATCATATTAAGAAATTAACAAGAGAATCTATGATTATGTTCTTTATGGTCATTCTGCTTTTTGTAATTGACTTGGCTACAATTTGGTGTTATATTAGGAAATAATATGGAAGAAACATTCTTAATAGATTATAGCACAGTTATATTCAATACCAAGTATACATTTAGAGTCTCATGGAGACCTTTTATTAGATTCTTTGGTACACATAACTATGAGTTCAATAACTCATATGATTCTGATCTTAAAAAGATTACAAGATTTGTTGCCAGACAATGCAACATTGGTAATCTTGGATTACACTTCTTTAAAGTGGGATAATATGACACACGAAGATGCTTTACTATTAATTAAGGTAATAATTAACAACTGTACATTCTTTGGTATATTAGGATTAGCTTTTCTGGTTGTAAAAATAGTTAAAAAGTAAACTTAATGAAACTATAACTGTTGAATAATATGAACGAAGAACTAAAAATTGATACAATAGATTGGAGTAAAATTACTTGTGGTGATGATGTATCTTTTTTTAAACCAGATTATACTATTAAGTTTATCTTCGACAATGGAACTAAAGTAAGTGGTTGTTTAGATTTTAATGAAGATAAGCTGAAGTTTGAAGGTGATATGGAAGATTCAGCAAAAATCTTTATGAATTACCTTTTGAATATTTTTAATCAGAGGATTGAAGAGATTAAGAGTGAAGCAATTAAAGAGTACAAAGAACAATTTGATCCAAGAGAAGATTAATCTTGTCTTTTCCTAGAATTTGATATAGATTATAAAAATATGAAACAAGCATACAAGACATGGAAATACTCTGGTGGTGAAGTCGGAGTTCGTGTAGAGAACCCTGAAGCATTTGATACTGTCTTTAGGATTCAAAGCTCGGATGACCTCATTGGAATGTTCATGGCTATTAATGCCTATGAATATGATACAGATAATGATATTACATCTATTACAATCCCTTATCTTCCTTATGCCAGACAAGATCGTATTGCAACGCATGGTG
>Ga0208600_1000020_pt1 | contig 20844 bp, 6 predicted proteins | sample LakMenEpi08Oct12_FD_150681 | JGI IMG/M metagenome (GOLD analysis project Ga0208600, IMG submission 150681) | Freshwater microbial communities from Lake Mendota, WI - 08OCT2012 deep hole epilimnion (SPAdes) | ecosystem: Environmental > Aquatic > Freshwater > Lake > Epilimnion/Euphotic zone ... | reverse complement strand
GCACTAGACAAGATTGGTGATCCAGAAGATCCAATTCCGGCGATTGATTCAAACTTAGTTCCAGGAGATATCTATGTAGTTCCTTTCAACAACATTCCAGCACTTGAAAGAATGTTTGAAAAGAATGCAAAAAAGATTGCTTGCTACATCGTCGAGCCAGTTCTAGAAAACCTTGCCATTGTTCTACCTGACGAAGGCTACCTAGAGCGCGTTCGCGAACTATGCGACGAATACAACGTCGTTTTAATCTTTGATGAAGTTAAGACAGGGCTTACAGCTGGTGCACATGGTGCATCTGCTCGCCTTGGTGTGAAGCCAGACTTAATCACCCTTGCTAAATCAATCGGTGGTGGACTTCCACTTGCTGCTTTTGGTGGCAAGCAGAAGTACATGGACTTTGTCACCAATGGCAAAATGGCTCATTTCGGTACATTCAACGGTAATCCCCTTGCAATGGCCGGTGTGCGCGCAATTGATCGTATTTGTACCGATGAAGCTCTGGCTGCTGCAGAAACTCTTAACCAGCAAGCTCTAGATCGCATCAGCGCAATCATCGATGAATACCAACTTCCTGCACACACCGTTGGTTTTGGCGTAAAGGGCTGCGTTACTTGGTCTACAGAGCCTGTTCGTAACTACCGTGATTACAAAGCAACTGATTTCACTGTTGCTGAAGCACATTGGTTGTTTGCACTTAACCGCGGAATCATCACGCCTCCGGGACTAGATGAGCAGTGGTTAATTTCGTTGGCACATGGCCAAACCGAAATTGATCTACTTGTTGAAGATTTCCGCGATTTTGCTAAAGCACTTCGAGCATAGCTCGCACAGCAATAACCATTTGATCTAGCGGCATCGTTGGTAACCCTGGAAATTCAGGTGCCTGCGAATCCATCAGTGGAACATGAACGAATCCGCTGCGGACATGCGTGCCAGCAAACTTATTCTGCGCAACATAAAAAACATGATTACACAAAAATGCACCTGCACTTAATGAAACGGCCGCAGGTACACCCTTAGCTTTTATCGCCTCAACAATTTCCTTTATTGGAAGCGTTGAAAAATAAGCATCTGGGCCACCTTCAAGGATCTTTACATCATGGCGGAGGACGCCTTCATTATCTGCAAGGCGGGCATCATCTAAATTGATGGCAACTCTTTCAGGGGTTATTTGTGTACGTCCTTCTGCTTGACCTAAACAAATAACTACATCTGGATTGTGCTCTGCAATCAATGTCAATAAGCGTTCGGCAGATTGCGCATATGCAACAGGCAAAACAGCGGTAACAATATTGTCGCCGCTAATCCGCTTAACAATCTCACCCGAAGGGTTTGAAGTTGCCGTCCCGAAAGGCTCAAAACCAGTTAAGAGAGTCTTCATTACTTTTTTCCAGCTCTCTTGATGTTTCGGCGAAAACCATAAACTGCAAAGCCACTGAAGGTTACTATGGAAAGTAAGAACCCCATTAGAAGAGAGGTCGGTACTTCTTCGGCTGTAGTTAGGACATACATATCGGGCATATAAAAGAAAAAGAGCGCAAAAAAACTATTTTTCCGAAATGCGATCCAGTTTTTATCTAAGTAGTTAACGACTGCTCTGCCTGACAAAATCCCATAAGGAATAGCTGAGCAAAGATCTATCAAAAAATAGACCCAGGGGTTAACTCCATAACCACCGAAAACATCTCTGATTACAAGGGTTCGGATAACGACCCAGGCAAGAACCAGCGCTAGCCAAGTCCGCTGCGCTCTCTTATCCCTTAGAAACGAGAGTTTCACCCTTAAATTCATATGTTCTCAGGATAGGGGAAAGAACGCTTGCACTAAAGTAACCGGTGTGAGTTCATCAAAGCCATCGCAGGGTTCAAAGCGCGCCGGGTATGTATTGCATGTGTTAACTGCAAGCGGTGCAGCAGCGGGCTTAGTCGCACTTCAAGCGGTGTTTAACGGTGAATGGCGTCAAGCATTGCTCTGGCTTATCGTCTGTCAAGTCTTAGATGGCCTAGATGGTCCTATTGCTCGAAAGATTGATGTAACTATCCATGCTCCACGTATCGATGGTCATATATTGGATTTAGTCGTCGATTACTTAACCTGCGTTGTTGTGCCAGTTGCTTTGCTTGCCAGTTTAGAACTTCTTCCTTCGCGCTTTGAAATCTGGGTAGCTGGAGCGATATTTATTACCTCTGCATTGTGGTTTGCAAGAATTGATCAAGAAACCGATGACCATTGGTTTAATGGTTTTCCTGCGGCGTGGAACTTAGTTGTTCCATCTTTCTTGATTTTAGATGCTTCGCCAGAAATGGTTATGGTAATTTCAATTCTTCTGTGCGCATTACAGCTTACAAATATTAAAATCCCACACTTAGTTCGCGTCGTATGGATGCGGAAACTAACACTTCCTCTTGCTGTTATTTATTTGATCAATCTGATTTCGCTATCTTGGTCTTACTCAGACAATTTAGGAAGTGAACCGAATACTCTAGAGATAATCATTCTTCTAGGGTTTCCGGCATACATCGCAATGATTGCTGTTCAGAGAACTTGGTTTAAGAAATCCAGCTAGCTAAGTCCACGCCCTGTACAACAAGAACCATCAAGACGAAGACAATTACGCCGCCAACGCGATAAATCATTCGACCCTTTTCAGTGGTTTTCCAATCCGACTCTGGCGCATCGGTAATCGCATCTAAGTAATGCAGGAAGAAGCCAGGCAAGGCCATAACTACAAAGCTCCACTTCAAGAAGGCCTCAGGAGATGAAAAAGCGCCTTCAATCAAGTTGGAAGCAAGGGCCATCACAAAGATCATTACAACGGTCTTTAAAACACCTTTGGGTAAATACAGCTTCTTCTTGGGCAGATTATCTTCAAGACTTAACGATGTGATTTGCGGAATCGCAAACAACAGAGTTCCCAAAACCAAGTTCAGGGTTGAACCAACAAAAGGTGCAGCCATAATGAAGAACACGAAGATTTTGAACGCTAGCGAGCGAACTTTCTGAGCCTGCGATGGCTTTCTAATCTCAACGTGCAGTGCCCGAAGTCGCATTGGGTACTGTTCGACTGCAATGTCTTCCAGTGCAACGCGGATCAATAACAAACCAGCTGCGATCAGAGCAAGCTCTGTTCCATAATCCGTAATTGGTAGTTCCAGACGAGCTAAACCATTCATAGCAGCAACCATCTTTGTGATTACCCAGAAAGTTAGCAAGGTGGCAAGTGCGTAATCTGTAATGCGCTCCCACCTGTCGTCTTGATTTCGTACTAAGCGACGGAATGGGCGGAAAGCACTTGCAAGTAATGCTGGTGCAAAGAACAAGACCATCACACCAATAGTTGTCAAAAGTTCCGGACGATTAGTGATGTTGCCAGTTACAAGAGCAGCCAAGAAGAACACAAATCCTGCAACAAATCCTGCGAATGCATCAAAGATAGCAACTGCCATAATCAATGCAACTATGGTCCATACGGGTGGCAATGATTGGCCTCCAGTATTAATCACGGCGATGGTTCCAAGGATTAATCCGATTGGCATCAACAACGCTGCCCATGAACCGATCATGGCCCGGACTGTGTTGCCATCCTGAATCGTGCGAGTCAACAATGGTGAGAAGCGATTAAATCGATGTGCCAGAGATACAAAGAGGAAATCGCTTTTATCCGTAAAACGATTGTCCCAAGTTTTTGAAAGGTCTCCCCTTCCGGGTTCGTTCTTCAGCAACTTCAGCGCACCGGATGAAACAGATTGCAAAGACTCTTGGTCTTGCTCCTCTTCACTCTGCTTCTCATTACGTTTAATTGAAGTTAGCGCGGCAAGAGCTGCAAAACCAGCCAAATGCAAGCCTTTTGTGGTCTCTGGATCGCTCAAGGGATCATATGGCTGTAGGCCAGTTTTGATCGCCTTTACTGGTTCTGGATCAACAGGTGCGGGTTCTTCTTCCAAATTCAGATTAGGACATTTGTTATCCCATTGAACAACACCTTTTTCATCCTTACAAAACTCAATCTCTTTTTCAGAAACTGTACCGTTGTCATCGTAAACCTCGATGGTGATTGAGTGAAAACCAGGCGGGACACTATCTGGAATCTCAATATCAAGGTCTTCCGCCTCTGACTGAGTCAGTCGATCAATCACAACATTCTTCTCAACCGCAACAGATGATGGCAGGACTAAGAAATTTAAAAGAATAATCGCGAGTAGGAGTATTTTTCTCATTATTTGCCCTTTACGTTAACGGTTACCTTGACTTTTTGTCCCGGTTTCAAACCTGAAATTGTCGCTTTTGTTGAATTTGGTTTTGTGCTTGTACTTGGTTTGGCTGCAATTACTGCCTTGGCTGGAACCTTTGCTGCTGCTGCCTTAGCTGCAGTGGCAACTTTTGCTGCCAAACTTGCATCGGCTGCTGCTTTTGTTGCTGCTGATGTTTTTTCAATTGACTCAATTTTTACTGCGGAAGCCTCATTGGCCTGAACAGTTGCATTCTGAGTAGCTGCTTCTACAGCAGCCCGGGTGCTTACTTGCGCTGCGATAGCCGCATCCGCCTTTACTTGCATTTCATCTGCAACCTTTTGAAGTTCGACAATCTTGGTACTCACATCAGCGATCTTCTTATCAATCTCTGCACGTTCAGCAACTGTGGCCGCTTTTACTGAAGCTTCTGCAAGTACAACCTTTTCATTTAATGCAGCAACAACAGCCTCCATTGCCTTTTGTGATTCCGTTGCTGCTGCAATTTTTAACTCATTCGCCTTGAGATCAGCATCTGCTGCAACCTTTGCTGCAGCTGCAGCATCTGCTGCCTCTTTTTGCTCAATCACAATTCGTGCTGCCGCATCGGTGGCCTCTTTATTAGCGTTATTTGACGCTGTTTTTGCAGCTGCTGCTTGATCTGCAGCACTCTTAGCTGCCGCGTTTGCCGCAGCTTTTGCTGCCGCTGCAATGGCGTTTGCCTGTGCGGTACTACTTGCACTTGCAGTTTGAGAGCCAAGTGCCCCGATTGCAATATCAACCTGCTTAGAGGCATTCGATGCTGTGTTCTTAGCAGTCGCCGCAGCCTTTGCTGCAGCTGCCGCTGCTTGAACCGCATTAGCAGCAGTTGTCGCGGCCTTTGCTGCGGTTGCTGTAGCTGTTGCTTTAGCTGCCGCCGTAGTAGTTGCGCTCTTCAACGCTGCAGCAGCTTTACTTGCTGCTTCAACCGCCGCAGCTTGTGCATCTGCTGCTGCCTTGGCAACTACCGCAGCTTGTGCAGCAGCTGCATCCGCAGCCGCCTTTGCCACAGCAGCTGCTGCTGCTTTATCTACCGCAGCCTTTGCCGCAGCTTCTGCAGCAGATCTGTCTACTGAAACTTTTTCTGCAACAACCTTTGCTGCAGTATCTGAAACAACTTTTGCCTCTGCTGCCACTCTGTCTGCAACTACCTTTGCTGCGGCGGCAACACATGCTGCATTACAGACTGGTTCAGGTGCTGGAATAGGTGCAGGTGGTGCGACCGGTGCAACAGGAGCTGATGGTGTAACCGCACTTGATGCAGTAGATGTTTCCACTGATGTTCCGCTGATGTTTATCGCGCTGGTCGTGAAAGTGTATGCGGTCCCATTAGTTAGCCCAGTTACGGTACAGGAGCCGCTTGCACCTGTAACCGTACAAGTTGCACTTCCTGGTGATGCGGTAACTGTATACGAAGTAGGTGTTCCACCAGTAGTTGGTGCGCTGACCGTAACTGTTGCTTGAGCATTACCCGCTACTGCAGTTGCTGTGCCAGGTCTACCCGGCACTGTTATGTTCGTTGAGTTATTAGTAACTGATTGCGCGGTAAATGTCGCTGTGTCATTTCCGGTCGAATCTTGGACTGCGGATGAGTCATTGCTGGAAGTTGGATCTGTATATGAAACCAGTACCGTCCTGCCTTGATCTACCGCTGTAGCCAGCGTTAGTACAACAGTTGATCCTGATACGACAGCAGATGAAACCGTGACAGCCACGCCATTAACAGTTACTGCATACGCACTTGCCGCGGCCGTAGTCGCATTTAGTGCTTCGCTAAATGTGAGTGTAAGCGTTGTTCCATTGGCTGCAAGAACAGCACCGCTTAATGTTGGCGAAACATTATCGACCGGAGTGACCGATACTGACGATGATGCAACTGAATCCCCTGCACTATTTACTGCCTTCAAATAGATTGTGTAGGAGGTTCCATTTGTTAATCCAGGAATAGTTACAGGTGACGATGCATCCACAGGATTAAGTGCAATGTAGTTTGTTCCATCGGTTGAATATTTGTAGTTTGTGATGGCAGCACCACCGGTGTTACCTGCAGTAAATGAAATAATTGCAGCACCATCACTTGCAGCTGCAGAGAGAGAAGTTGGTGCACCTGCTGCTATCGCTGCAATAGCTGTTGTAACAGTAGAAGTTCCAACAATACTTCCTGTGCCATTTGTAGCCGTAACAACTGTGCGAATAAACTTTCCAGCATCGGCATCAGTTAGCACATAGGTTGCAGAAGTTGCCCCCGAAATTGCAACACATGTCGATAACTCAGTGGTGGCGGTGCATCGTTGCCAGATATATGTCAGGTTAGGTGTTGGAGTTCCAGTAAAAGTCACAGCTGAAGTCAAAGTGTTGCCGTTGACTAAAGTTCCTGTCGGGGCTGTTGTCGCTGATACTTGTGGAGCAACTGGTGTATCAGTTGGTGTAGCTGATGTGGAACTAGAAGACGCTGAAGAAGTACCTCCAGTATTTGTTGCAGTTGAAGTAAAGGTGTACGCCGTACCGTTGGTTAACCCAGATACAACACAAGATCCTGATGCACCTGTCACGGTACATGTCTTTCCTGCCAAGACTCCAGAGGAATCAGAAGCTTGAATCGTGTAGGAAGTTGGTGCATCGCCTGAAGTTGGGGCCACGACCGTGATAGTTGCTTGGGTGTCCCCTGCAACAACTGTTGGTTGTCCTGGTGCCCCAGGTGTTTCAACAGCGATCACAACACTCTGAGATGAAACTAAGGAAAGGTTGCCTGCAGCATCAACTGTGTAAAGAAGGTAGGTGCCAGCCGTTAACCCAGTAGCAGGCAAATTGGTAGCTGTATTTACGGCTGCGATTGAAACTGTGTTCCAAACACTTCCTGCTTGTGAAGTAATACTTGCTAGATCTGAGACTGTTACAGAGTTTCTAACCAGATATGCAGTTCCCAATTCACTCGATTGAACTGATGCATTACCTGAAGCAAAGATAGTGCCTGTAGTTAATGCAGCTGTTGGTCGTCCAGTATCAATAGTTAGTGAGAGAGCTGATGAGGTTGCTGTGCTTCCCGCGACAGTGGAATCAGTGACAGTCAAACTCCATGTTCCATCTGCCAGTGTTCCTAAAGTGCAACTACCAGAAACAATTGTGCACGAAATATCTGATGAGCCAGCCTTAGTAGCTGTAACGACAGCAGTTCCTGTAAATGTTCCAGAAACAGATATTGTTGGCGTGTCATCATTTGTTACATTATCTGTTGCTGAACTGCCGAGATCAGATCCAGAAGTTAAATCTGGCGTGGCCGGAGTTGAAACAATTTGTGCATTGATTACAAGCCCAGTTAATGCAACTGAATCTGCCGAATCAACGCCACCTACCGTTTGCTTTACCTTGACCGAATACGTGCCATTTGTTAACGCTGAAAAAGTGCATGAGCCGGTTGATCCAGATGCGGTAAATGTGCACGTGACGGGACTTCCGGTCGACGGTGTAGCCGTGACAGTCACGGAAGCACCAGAAGTAAGACCTGCTAAATCAACTGTAGGAGTGTTATCGGCTGTGGAGTTATCCGTCGATGATGAACCAAGATCTGATCCAGCTGCCAGATCAGGCACAGAAGGAACTGCAATTGTTGTTGTCATTGCAACATTTGAAACAGCCGAAGTGCCACCTGCTGGGTGCCTTACAACTAGATAAGTCTTATATGCAGTGCTTTCAGATAGCCCACTAATTGCGACTGTGTTTGTTGAGGCAAGTGCGGAAGAGGTTCCCTTGGTTACAGAAGTACCTTGGGCAATAATTGTGGCCGCATCAGGAGCTGTCGCTGACGCTGCGAGCACTAAATAGAAATACGTTCCTTCCTGGTTAGAAGTAAAGTTCAAATTAGCTGTCGTACCAGCCACTGAACTAGCCGATACGCTCGAAAGTGTTGGAGTGCCCGTATTAACAGTTACCTGAAGTGTCGGAGTGGCAGAATTTCCATAAGTATCAGTTGTTGCCGAACCAGTAAAAGTGATCACACCTGAACTAAAGGTGCCAAAACTGCAACCTGATGTGCAGTTACTATTATTTCCACTTCCACCGCTAGTTGTATATGAGACACCACCACTGCTGGATGTAATTCTTAGTGTTGTAGCGCTCGTAATTTTGTCAGTCGACGAAATTCCAAGGTCATCGGCCGGGTTCAAAGTTAATGTTACGGTTGGTGTTATTGCTATTTTCTCGATCTTAACATTTGTTAAGTTTGCTGAATCCGAAGAAGTTACTCCACTTAATGTTTGTGATGCCTTGAATGAGTATGTTTGATTGGCTAGCGAGGAAAAAGTACAGCTTCCAGATCCGCTTGAAGCCGTGAATGTGCAAGTTACAGGTGAGCCGGAGCTAGGTGTTGCCGTTACCGTCACGACTGCACCAGTTGATAAACCAGTTAAATCAATCGTAGGAGTGTCATCTGCAGTCTGATTATCGGTTGATGATGTTCCTAAGTCTGAGGATGAATTCAAATCGGGAGTACTAGGAGCACCCATTGAGACGGTAACAGTGTTACTTGATACAGCAGAGAGATTGCCTGCCGCGTCAGCTGTATATAAAACATATTCGCCCAGGTCGAGACCTGATGCACTTAGATTTGTAGCAGTATTTGCAGAAACAGAAACACTATTCCAAAGATTACCTGCAGCATTTTCTATGCTGGCTAGAGATGAAACCGCTACCGATGACTTAATCAAATATGCCGTTCCTGCTTCCGACGATTGCACAGTTGCATTTCCAGATCCGATTACTGTCCCTGCAGAAAGAGATGCAGTTGGGACTGTCGTATCAACAATGATTGCTTTGGCATTTGCGATTGATCCAGACGATCCTGGTGATGCCAATGTTAAGACGGCATCGAACGCGGCTGCATCCTTAATTGTTCCATCATTGAGCATTAATGCCGAAGTGGAGAAATAATCAAGGTCTGACGTCACATCACCTGCTTGAATAATGTAATTGAAAGTTAGTGTGTTTGTACCGCTTCCTGAAGTGTAATTAACGATTTGATCAGTTGAGCCCGTTTCAAGTTTTAGTTGAGGGGTGCCTGTAACAATTACTGCTTCACTAAAATTCACTGTGACTGCAATTGTACTTCCGACCTTATAACTTCCATTTGATGAAGATGAGGAAACAGAGGTAACGGTTGGTGCGGTTGAATCTATTGGGGTCGCGCTCAAAGACGCGGTCGACGCAGTTGATGTACCACCACTATTAGTAGCCGTAGAGGAAAATGTGTAAGCGACTCCGTTTGTTAAGCCAGTAACAGTACAAGATCCAGAAGAACCAGCGACTGTACAGGTTCTAGTTACCCCACCTACTTGTGGTGAAGCAATCACGGTATACGAGGTTGGAGATCCACCGCTCGTTGGAGCAACTACTGTGACGGTTACCTGACTGTCGCCTGCAGAACCTGTTGGTTGGCCTGGGGCGTCAGGTGCGACAGCCAGGTATTTACAAGTAGCCATCCATGAAGCAATGCCCTTGGTCGCTCCCTCAACTTCTCTTAAATAAAAAGCACTCCAGTTTGGATGAAAAATATCTGGCAAGGGGAACTCAACTACAACTGGTGAAGCATAATTTGCCATAATTGTTGTGACAGCTGAAACTGGCGTCCACGTTAATCCGGAAACATATTCAGTCTTCAAGGTGTTATAACCAGGTGTGTTTGTTGCTAAATAAGTCGAATAGCTTTCAAATGTAGGGTGACTCATTGCCGCCCATTCATAACTTTTTGCTGTGTCCCCATTAAACTTTATGATTGCTGTCCTTGATGTCATATTGCACACCGTATTAAAATAATTTGTACTTGTTTGGTTTGCGTTTCCAATATATCCAGGAGCGGCCGCGGCATTTGGCATACTTTGAAACAATGAAGCGAATAAACTGAACAAAACGACAGAAATAATTCTCTTCATATTTATCATGGCCTTGGTTTCACATTCACGGTTACCTTGACCTTTTGGCCAGGCTTCAATCCTGTAACAGTTGCTTTCGCTGAATTCTTACCTGCCGTGGTTGATGGTTTCTTGGTGATGACGGCCTTTGATGGGACCTTTGCGGCTGCAGCTTTAGCAGCAGTTGCAACCTTTGCAGCAACTGTTGCATTTGCTGCTGCCTTAGTTGCGGCAGCGGTCTTTGTTGCAACTTCAGTCTTAATTTCGACAGCATCTTGTGCTTCTTCTGCAGCGACTTCTTGTGCTTCTTCTGCAGCTTCAGATGCTTCTTCATATTCTGCAGTAGCTTCTTCGGCAGCATCTTGTGCTTCTTCTACGGCTGCTTCAACTTCATCAAGCCTTGTTTCTATCTCTTCGATCTTTTTAGCGATCTCTTCACGAGCCTTTGCATCAGTTGCATTAGCAGCTTGTTCTGCAAGGGTTGCCTTTTCATTCAAAACCTTGGCTAATGTCTCAGTAGCAACCTTTGCAGCGTTGGTAGCTGCAATCTTTTCTGCACTTGCTTTTGCCGCCGCTTCTGCTGCAGCTTTTGCTGCGGCTGCTGCCGTTGCCGCTTCTCGTTGTTCTGTTGCAATACGTGCTGCTGCATCAGAGGCGGCCTTCTGTGCTGCAGATGCCGTCGCTTTTGCGGCATCGGCTTTAGCGGCTGCGGCTGCGGCTGCCTGGTTAGCTGCAGCCTTTGCTGCCGCTGCGATCGCATTAGCCTCTGCAGTTGCTTGCGCAGATGCAGTCTTCGAAGTAAGAGAGTTAATTGCAATATCTACCTGCTTGTTTGCGTTTGCTTCGGCATTCTTAGCTCTTGTTGCATTTTGAGCAGCAGTTGCTGCAGCTTTTACCGCAGCAGCTGCATCTGCTGCTGCTTTGTTTGCCGCTGCTGTAGCTGCAGCGCGTGCAGCTGCTGATGTTGCAGAGTTACGTAATGCCGCCGCTGCATCTGCTGCTGCCTTATTTGCCGCGGCTTGTGCATCTGCTGCGGCCTTTGCTTGTGCTGCAGCTGTTGCCGCTGCTGCATCTGCTGCGGCCTTTGCTGCTGCAGCTGCTCCTGCTCTTTCAACTGCAGTCTTTGCAGCATCCGCTGCCGCCTTTGCTGCCGCTGATGCTCTATCACTTGCTGTGCGTGCATCTGCATCAGCCTTTAATTTTGCTGCAGCATCTGCGGCTGCTTTATCCGCCGCAGCTTTTGCTGCAGCATCTGCGGCTGCCTTTGTCGCTGCAGCATCACGAATTGCCTGACATGCAGAATCACAAGTAGGTGCGACTGGAGTTGGATCAACTGCCGGTGTAGATGGAGTACTTGGTGTTGACGGGGTAGATGGCGTACTTGGTGTTGTTTGTGCTGCAACAATAATTGCGGTTGCATCGGAAAGTTTGGTAATTGTTCCGATCGAGTTGGTAGCAGTTACTTCAACTCTTATGTATTTATCAACATCACTTGAACCAAGGGTGTATGTCGCATTGGTTGCACCAGAAATACTTGTGCATGTTATGTCATCTGTTGGTTCAGTACAACGCTTCCACTGATATGTGACCACGGAATTAGGGGTTGAGTTAAAATCTGCGAAAGTGATATTTGAACTCAAAACTTTGTTTTCTACCAAATCCCCGGTTGGGGCAGGAATCGGGTCAACCTTCAATGTAGGTGGGATTCCATTTTCTGCCTTTGTTTCAAGGGATGCTGATGAAGCAACCGAAGTGCCGACAGTATTTGTTGCAGTAACGGTGAAGGTATAAACACGATCCGGCAAAACAGGAATGTCGCAATAGGTGGTTGGAGCTGTAACGGTGCAGGTAGCTCCACCAGGTGAGGCGGTCACTGTGTAGGAAATTACTGGTGAACCATTTTCATTTGCAGGCGGATTGAAAGAGACTGTGGCAGAAAGAGTAGTAGTTCCTGCTGTAATCACTGCTGAAACACCTTGTGGGGCCGACGGAACAGCAACGGCAGTAACCGCTGTTGAATCCAAGGATGCACTGGATTCTCCCTTTGAATTAACTGCCTTCACTGAATATGTGTAGTTAGTACCCGCGGTTAAACCAGTACATGTATAGGTCGTTGCATTGGCACCTCGAGTACATGTCGCACCAGCTGGTGATGAAGTGACAACGTATGAAGTAATTGCTGAACCACCGTTATCTGCAGGTGCATCAAAAGTCACTGTCATATTGCTTCCACTGGTTACTGCAACAACATTGGCAGGTGCAGATGGAACACCTGCTGGAATAACTACTGATGATGCTGATGATTGTGCTGAAGTTCCAACCGATGTAATTGCGGCAACCTTGAATGTATAGCTTGATCCATTATCAAGTCCTGTCACTTCACATGTTCGTTGTCCAGATGCTGGTTTACATGAACCCGCAGCATTGCCTGATGCGTCATAGGCAGTAACTTCATAATCAGTCAGAGTTCCTGACCCAAGATGTGAAGATGCATTCCAGGCAACAGTTACCTTCTCGCTGCCACCCGTGACAGCTGAGATCGTCGGAGCGGTTGGAAGTGATTCAACAACTGGTGATGTAAATGAAGGAAGTGAATTACCAATCAGATTCTTTGCCGAAACTCTAAATTCATAAGCATTACCTGCAGTTAATCCTGTAATTGTTGCTGATGTAGCATTTGATGTTCCGTCACTAAATGTTGTCCAAGTACCTGAACCTGCAACGCTGTATTCGATTACATAATCTGTTAAAGGTGAACCGCCATCGCTAGTTGGTGCCGTCCATTCAATTGTTGTGCTGCCGCCAAGTCCTGTTCCAGTAATACTTGAAGGGCTAAGTGGCACGCCTGCTGGGGTTGCGGCAGCTGAAGCTGCTGATGTTGATGCTGAAGTCCCTGCCGTATTAGTCGCAGTCGATGTAAAGGTATAGGCAGTTCCATTGTCTAAGGGTGCAATTGTGCAACTAGTACCTGGTGCTGTGACCGTACATGTAGCACCTCCGGGTGATGCAGTGACAGTGTATGAAGAAGGTGTTCCACCAGTTGTTGGGGCAACAATTGTTATTGTGGCAGAACCATTACCGGGTACAACTGTTGGAGTTCCTGGAATTCCAGGTGCAGCAATTGTCCACTGAGCAGTTAAAGTCAGGTTGCTAGATACACTTGAAATTAGAGTAGAAGCGTTAGTAGTTGTTGCTCCATCACTCCATCCAGTAAATGTAAATCCTGTCTTGGTTGGCGCAGCGGCTGTTGTAAATGATCCACCAGATGAAACATTTGCTTGTGTTGGTGCTGTCCCAGCTCCACCATTTAATGCGTAGGTGACTGCATATGAAATGTCGCTCCAGCGCGCAGTGAAAGTAACTGCGCTAGGTCCCATAACATAACTTGCACTTGGCGCAAACAAGTTTGCTGAAGCCCCAGTTCCTGTTTCCCATCCCAAGAAATTACTTCCCGTTTTTGTAGGTGCAGATGGCAATGTGACCGTTGATCCGTAAGCGTTAGTAGTTTGAGAAGGAGCCGCACTCCCGCCGTCAGTGTTATAGGTGATCGTGTAAGAAGCAGCGCTCCATTTTGCATACAAGGTTACATTCGTATTTGTTACAAAGGTTCCGGCTGGAGAAACAGCGTATGCGGTGCCTCCAGTACCTGATGCAGTTGTATACCAACCATCAAAAGTGAATCCTTCTTTAACCAGATTCCCGCTATTTGTTGAAACCGTAAATGGAGTAACTGCACCTGTTACAAAATTTCCATCAACTGGCACCGTTCCGCCAGTTGCACCATTTCCGTTGTAAGTAATGGTGTTTGTATTACTAATCCATACGGCTACAAACGCTGCGTTGGCATCACCTACAGTAAAGGTTCCTCCAGCCGGGTAAGTAACCCCGCCGTTGCTCCAACCACCAAATGTGTAACCAGTTTTCGTGCTTGAAGTGGTTGGCAATGCGACTATCTCACCGATTACTTTGCCCGTGATATCGGCAGGTGCACTTCCGCTGCCAGAATCTAAGCCAAATGACAATGTTCTCTGGGTTGCCGTCCACTGGGCGTAGGCAATGTAACTGGTATTTGAAATCAGCCAATTGTTTGCACCCGAAGCAATGTTCGCCCCAGATTGGTCTTTCCAGCCAGACAAAGTGAACCCAGTCTTTGTAATTGTCGCCGAGGTGAGCGTCTCTTGGAAATTGTCCGTGCGAAGCACATCTACAGGAGGGGTTCCTGTTCCACCGTTTAAAACATAACGGACTGTAAAGACTGCAACCCATTGCGCAGTGAAAGTTACATTTGCGGTACCCATTCGGTAAGTGCTATTTGCTTGATAAACATTTGTTCCGTCAGACCAACCAGTAAATGCATAATTACCAGCGTTGGGTGCCGAGATAACTGTTGCTGTATCAGTTGTAGGTAGAGTGAAAAGAGATCCGAAATTTGCTGATGTATTACCCGGCAGGGTTATTGAGTCAGCTATTCCTTTATTGAAAGTGATCAAGGGGGAAATGATTGTCCACTTGGCATACAAAGTTACATTAGACGTTGTAGTTACAACCCCACCCTCTGCAATATTTGTCCCAAGTCCATCAGCACTCGTATTCCAGCCAGCAAAGGTATAGCCAGACTTAATTAAGGAACCCGTGTTATTCGATGCGTTAAAAGTTGTTCCAGTTGTTAAGGTTCCAGATGCTGGTGCAGTTCCACCAGTTGATCCATTTCCGTTGTATGTAACTATGTATGAGCTAGGTGTCCACTGTGCAATTAATTCAAGGTTTGCTGCAGTTGAATAACCCGCACCTACTGTGAATGAATTGTTTGAAGCGTCTTTCCAGCCAGCGAATGTGTAACCAACTTTTGTAAACCCATTGGCTGCGATGGCATAAGGAACGCCGCCTGCAACATATGACCCGGAAGATACAGAACCTGATGTAGGAGTATTGCCAGAATAAGAAATTGTGAAGCTTTGCGCGCTCCATTGAGCAACATAAACTTTGTTTGCAGTTATTGAAACGGAAGCACCGGCATTGCTTGTGCTTGATCCATCATTCCAGCCAGCAAAGGTGTACCCGGTCTTGCTCAGGCCTGAAGAAGCAGATAAAACCAATGATTCGCCGTATGTTTTGGTGCCACCTGCAGGTGCGGTTCCACCACCATTGGTGTCATATGAATATGTAAATGTTTGGGTGTTCCATAGCGCAGTAAGTGTGAAGTTTGAATCTGATGCTGGAACAGTCCATGTTGCTCCACCTGCATATGTGCTTGTTCCATCGCTCCAACCTGCAAATGAATAACCAGTCTTTGACATGGTATTTGAAGAGGGAAGCGTGACAGTGTTTCCAACAACTCTTCCGGTTAATTGCGATGTGTTTGCTGAAGAAGTTCCCCCATCAAGTGCATAGGTAACTGTTCTAGAAGCGGCCGTCCATTTTGCAAACAAGCTCACATTTGTAGAAGGCGTTAATGAGGCATTTGGTTGATAAGTAGTGCCAGTTCCATCTGCATTAGTTGTCCATCCAGCGAATGTGTAACCAACTTTTGTTGGTCCTGCACCAACAACGTGTGCGCCGCTACCTGTTTTCCATTGAATTACGATTCGGCCATCGCCTCCGCCACTATCTGCAGTAGTGTTTGTGTAACCCTTACCGCCACGACCAGCATTGTTTGTTCCATAGTTTGAACTTGTCTTATTTGGAAATGCCCAAGTTGATGGAAGTGCACCATTTTGGCCAACGGTTGCTGTAATCAATGAACCGCGAGTTGCATCGAGATAACCTGATCCACCGCCACCACCGCCGTTAGCGCTGCCGTTGGAGTTACCGCCACCTCCGCCGTAATAGCCAGCTCCACCACCACCACCGCCTTCAGAACCAGCACCACAACCAGTTCCACCTGCGTATTGCGATCCATCTGTTGCACAACTTGCGGCTTTTACTCCACCAGCAGAAGTCGTACCGCCGCGTCCGCCCATAGAAGTACTCGAAGAGGCACCGCCACTTTGATTAGCCCCACCGCCGCCACCGGCAATACCTTGGTCATTATGTCCAGGTGAAGCTCCGCCACCACCTCCAGAAATAGCTAGTGGAGTACTCCCTGCAAATACACCTGAATAACCACCTCCAGATGAACCTTCGAGTCCTGATGTATTTCCACCAACACCTGCGCCGCCATAGGCAGAGGTTGTTGTTTTTACGGTTCCGCCTTTACCGACTTTAAGAGTTAGAACTTCCCCTGACGTCGCGGTCGAAATAGTCGTTTTTGTGTAACCACCTGCACCGCCTCCATAATCAAGACCGTAATATGCAACAGTTCCACCGCCACCAGCTCCCCAAATTTCAACAAGGATTTCCTTTGTTCCTGTTATGTCATTTGGAACAGTGAATGTTTGATCTGTGCCTGTGTATGTATAAACCTGGGTGTTGTTATACGTTCCATCTGATCCTGTTTCATACGAACCAGTGCTAGGAACGGTTCCTCCAGTATTTCCATTGCCGTTGTAATTGATTGTGTACACAATTCCGGAAAAACGCGCAAATAAAGTGATTGCACTTGTTGGTGAATAAGTTGCACCTGCAGCACCTATGAGTGAACCACCGGAAGATTGAGTTGTGTACCAGCCAGAAAAAACATAGCCTGTTTTTGTTGCGTTTGGCAAAATGATCGCATTTGGTTTTTTATATAGTCCAATTGTTCCTTTAGTAGCAGTAGTTTGTCCGGCGGAGCCACCACCAGATTGTCCCTGGTTTGAATACTCACGAACATATTGAAAAGTCGTTGCGGTGGGTACAGCCGAAACTATGTAATTGCCTCTGTACGTATTTGTGGCTGTATTACCTAGTGTCGATTCGATGATAACTGAATCTCCAACATTAAATCCGTGTGGAGCGTAGGTAGTGAGAGTGCTGATGTTTGAAGCAGAACTTAAGTATTGAATGTTTGCAATACTTGTTGTGTTCGAACCACCATTGGATGATGCATCAAAAGTCACTAGTGTATTTACAGGAATTGCAGAAACTAGGGCACTGTTTGCAGTTCCCGTTGGGCTAGTTGCATTGATAGCCTTCGCAGCAAACTTATAAGTGATTCCATTAGTGAGCCCTGATATGACACATGAAGTTGTCGGCGGAACAACAGTGCAGTTTTTTGCGGGCGAAAGAGCGACCCCAGAGCTATCAAAAGCGGTGACAAGCATTGAAGTAGTGGGACCTACTGTTGTGCCCGACGCCGCTGCAGGGGTAGGTGTCACAGTAACTTCTGTGTTTCCGGCCGAAACAGAAACCGTTGGAACTCCGGGAGCAATCAAATTCCACTGAGGATACAAAGCTAAATCAGCATACAAAGTTACTGATTGTCCGTTTGTATAAGTCGTTCCACTGCCATTTGCTGATGTATTCCAGTTTTTAAATGTGTGACCTGTGCGAGTGAATGCATTAGTCCGTAGGGAGACCGCGTTACCCGCAGTTGCAAAAGTTTGGGCCATTGCTCCACCAGTTGTACCCGTAGTGTCATAAGTAATTGCATAATCATTTGCAACCCACTGTGCATATAAAGTGACATTACCTGTTGCTAGATATGAGCCCGCAGTTGCTGGTGTAGAAGGATCTTGATACAAACTTGAAAGTCCATATGTTGATTTCAGAGATGCCTCGAGGGCCTCGATCTGGAAGGTAGAAAGCGCATGTGAATAGAAGAGAACTTCTGCAATTTCCCAATCACTTTGCTGGTTAGACCAGGTGGCAACTCCAATGTTTGCAGGCAATGATGTTCTACCTGCCGGGCTAGCTGATCGTCCATTGTTTCTAAAGTTTCCGTTGTAATCACATATCAGGTGCCAGTTCGTGTCACCGTTACCTTGAGCGACTGAACCATCATTTCCACTTCCATAGTAATAGCCTGTCAGCCCTGACAAGTATCCACTCAACCAGTTATTTGATGGGTGTGTGAAAATTCGCTGTTTCGCACCTGTACTCGAACCTGGATTCACATATCTTGCAACGTGGCACAATGTGTAGCTACTCATTGCACTGTTTGGGAAAGTTATTTTAGAAGAAGTCGTTCCTCTTAGTGTTGTGAACGATGCACTGCTACCACCTTGACTAGTGCTGGTTATCTTTGTGATTCCTGCTCCAGCTTCCATGCTTGAACTGGTGATGTTAAATGCACTTCCGGCGGAGCCTGAATTGGCCCAAGTTACAGTTGAGGTGTCGTAATCACTTGCTAGATATCGCAAAATTGGTGTACTCGAAGAAGAACCTGAAAAACGGGTTCCTGTTCCATTTGCTGCAGTGTTCCAACCGATAAACGTGAAACCTGGTCGTGACATAGTTCCTACAGTCGGCAAGTCTCCCAGTGGGATTGAGGAAATCGAGTTTGTAAAAACTTGTGAAGTTTTGGGTGTCGCATTAGTACTAGATGTTGCTGGCGAGCCAGATGCACCATTTGGATCAAAGGTGATGGTGGCAGTCCAACGTGCATATAAAGTTATATTTCCTCTAGACGCATATGTCGTTAATCCTGAAGCGTAATTTGTACCCAAACCATCAGCCTGAGTGTTCCAACCTGCAAAAGCAAAGCCTGTTCTAACCATCGTGCCGGCGTTAGCTAGTGTTGTATTTCCTGCAGTGCCTTTAGCAATTGTTGGAGCTGGAACAGTTGAAGATGCAGAAGTTTGACCATTGCCGTTGTAAGTAATGGTTGAATTCCACTGGGCGTAGAGAGTTTTATCGCCGGTAGACGCGTAATTGTATGTATCTATTGTTGAAGTAAAGAGTCCAACTCCATACTTTCGATTTAGTCCTGCTTCAATCTCTTGAATCTTTGATTCGCTAAGAACACTGTCGTAAATAACAAAATAAGCTACAGCCCAGTCTGTTACCTCGGAAGGAGCAGTCCTTGATCCTTGGGAGTTGATTGAAATATTCGCCGGCAACCCAGTTGCATTGTTTGCAATTGAAGACTTTAAGGTTCCATTAGATCGAAGTGAGCTTCTACTGCCACCGGTATCACACTGAATTTTCCAGTTTGTGTCATTGACACCGGTCGAAGCTGTTATCCAACCTTCATGATAAGCAACACCTGTTGCACTGCCCCAGAAACCAGAAAGCCAGTTGCCAGTAATTCCTGCAAAAATTCTATTCTTTGATGTTCCTGCGTATCGTGCAACGTGGCAAAAGGTGTAATTAGTTAGTGCACCGTTACCTATGACAATTCCATCAGTGGTAGCGCCTTGCACTGCTGGAAATTCTTTGCTCGCGCCGTTAGTGCCAGCAACGTTTGTAACTTTGCTCGGATTACCCCGGATGTTGCCTGCGCTAGTGCTTACGGCAGTACCTGGTATTGAACGAGAATTACCGGAAGTATCTGTCCATGCGTTAGTCGTGTCATTAAAGTTTTCCGCGTCAAAAAGCATGTATGGGGTTTCAGTGACCGCGCCTGTACTAGAAGCAGGATATGAAGTACCTGCACCATTAACCAAAGTGTTCCAACCTGCAAAAGTAAAGCCTGTCTTGGCTAATGGAACATTTGGCGAGGCGGAAGATCCATCATTTGGTGACAAATATGTAATAGCAGCGGAAGATACAGCTGTTGTTGAATTTGGGACAGCTCCACTGGTGTTTGTATTTCCATCATAAGTAATAGTGGATTTCCACTTTGCGTAAAGCGTTGTTGCACCTACGGGACGAATATTTGATCCGGTCGCGTAGTCAGTACCTAGACCGTTTGCCAAGGTGTTCCAACCATCGAACTGAAATCCTGTGCGGGTTCCCGAATATGCAGAAGATACTGTTAATTGCTGTCCCGGCCCAGTTTGGGTCTGAGATGCTGGCGCAGTACCGCCTCCACTATTTAGGTTGTAGGTAACTGTGAATTTAGAGAACGGTGCACATTGTGCACCTAGTTGATCAAACCAAAGATTTGCATAAAGGTAGACAGCAACAACAACATCACCTGCTCTACACATACTTTGCAAAGAAATTGTTTGTGTTGTCCTCGTGATGAATTTGGTTGCAGCTGCATTCGCAACAAAATCAGTTAGGACTTCGGTGTCATCCACAAGTGGTGGAGTTTTACACGAAATTCCTAATCTATTTCCACCCGAGTTAAACATTTTGAAACCAACAGCGGCTTTGCCATCTGGACAAAAGACATAATTTGCTGTTGCGCGCAATGTTGAACTCAATGCAGGCACTTGGAAATTTGCATCTAGTGCAGAACATCTAAATCCCCATGACATTGGGTTTTGATTAAAAGTCACACCAACAATTACCTGGCCAGCAGGACAGCTTTGAACCCCTTGATAATTTCCACCTCCAAAAGCCATCACAGGGGCGTTATAGATAGTTCCAAAAATTGATGCATTGGCTGGTGGTGCAACGGTTGATTGACCAACAAGGATCGCCAAAAAGCCAATCAAGATTGGAAGTGCGAATTTAATGAAGTGCTTTGGATGTGCGGCAACTACTTTTGTGCGCACTAAACCAAAGGACACTTGTACCTCTTTACTAGAGTAAATAGGAGAGGCTTAAGAGTAAAAGCGGGGTGATGAGGTACCTATAGAAAAGCACCGAAAGGGGTGATGTTCACCCACAAAGATCACCCGAAAGAGGGTGAGTTTGAGTGTTTGCTTAACAAAATGACAGAAGAAAAGCCCCCGGTGTGAAAGGCACCGAGAGCTTAACTTGTG
>Ga0208600_1000016_pt1 | contig 22647 bp, 27 predicted proteins | sample LakMenEpi08Oct12_FD_150681 | JGI IMG/M metagenome (GOLD analysis project Ga0208600, IMG submission 150681) | Freshwater microbial communities from Lake Mendota, WI - 08OCT2012 deep hole epilimnion (SPAdes) | ecosystem: Environmental > Aquatic > Freshwater > Lake > Epilimnion/Euphotic zone ... | reverse complement strand
TCTGGTAACTTCTCTGCAGGAACAATTACAGCTGGATTATTCTCCGGTTCAGGTGCTTCTTTAACTTCTATTCCAAACTCTGCAACTACAGCAACCTCAGCCAATACAGCAAACGCAATAGTTACAAGAGATGCTTCTGGTAACTTCTCCGCAGGAACAATTGCAGCAAACCTTTCTGGAAACGCTTCTACAGCAACTACAGCATCTAATATTTCAGGGCAAGCTAATTCAGCTACAATTACTGCTACTGCTTCTAATATTGCAAACCAGATTGTTTTGAGGGATGGAAATGGCGATTTTAATGCTAGATATATTAATGCAAATTATGTTAATTCTACTGATGATATTAGTGTTGGTACGATAACATATATTATGGCTAAATTTGGAGATAATTATTTCCGATCTGCAACTGCTGCAAAAGTTGCTTCATTTATAAGTGGCCAAACAATGAACATAAATGGCCAAGCTTCAACTATATCTGGACAAGCCAACTCTGCTACAATTACAGCTTCTTCAACTAATAGCGCAAGTCAAATTGTGTTAAGAGACTCTTCTGGTAACTTCTCAGCTGGAACAATTACAGCTACATTATCAGGAAACGCAACTACAGCTACAACAGCAACTAATCTTTCAGGTGGAAGCGTGAATGCTACAACTGGTTCGTTCTCTGGTAGAATACTAGCTAGTGCTTCTCAATCAACTGCCCCAGGAACAGGCTTAGCAACATCCACTGGTTCATTAGGTGGTATTGAAGTTTATGGTGGTTCTGGAACAAATGCAGCATTTATGGCCTTCCACAGACCAGGGGTAGGTGCAGTATACTTTGGATTAGACGGAACTGATCTTAAAGTTGGTGGATGGTCAATGGGAGCCGTTGCATATACTATCTTAACAGAAAATAATTGGACTAGTTACACATCAACAAAGAACATACAATTTAGTAGTCTTGGTGTTGGAACATCTGCACCAGGAAGTTCTGGACAAGCAGTATTTACAGGAAAGGTTTCTGGTTCTGGTTCTTCATATAGATTGGTAATTCCAGTCGGAACAAATTACTGGGCAACATAAATATAATATATGGCAATAACAATAGGATCATTATGGGTTGAAGGAGATTATTTATACTTCAGCCCACAATATGGACAAACATATCGATATCTCGGTTCCATTGGCGATTATCGAAGTGGAGCTATTCCAGGATCAATTTGGACTGATTCGGATTTATTCATAAGATATATCGATTCTTCTAACTATGAAAGAATATTAAATTATTATTCGTTATCAACACCAACTGGAATTGATTCTTCTATCAATGGATCTATTTGGATAGAATCTTCTAAACTTTGCATATCAACAACATATTCGACGGGATCGCAGAAATATAAAGTCACTTATCATCAAGATGATGGGCACACCGATAATGGTAGTTATTCTGATCATGAAGATCTGTCTTCAACACATTCAGATAGTGGGGCACATGGGGACTCATATACAAATCATAATGACTTCTCTACGGTCCCCGGTTTACACGTTGATTCTTATTTGAATCTTGGATCTCACCAAGATTTCTCTGATACATCATCAGAACATGCAGATATAGAAACTGGATTTTATGATACACATATAGATTATCCACAATTTGTACATGGAGATTCTACTGCTTAATAAGTAATCTATATGAATAGATTGAATTTTTTATTGCACGATTGGACACGCATTATTTGGGTTAGTGAACCAGCAAAAAGTTTCTGGGAACCCAAAATACAGAAAGCTTCGCAAGCATTCCAAAACATAGAACAAGAATTAGTATTGGTAGGTATTAAACCTGCCAATTTGACTTCTATGTCTCATTCTGACTTCATAGACAAACAAATATCTCTTTCTTCTTCAGAATTTAGATTAATACCTCTAATCAAAACAAAAGCAACCGATCAATATAGTAATACATCACAGATTACAACGGATAAGTATAATTACACAGTTCGATGCGTCCTCTTACATAAGGATTATGTTGATTCTTGGTTATCTGCTTGGAATACTAATAATGATGAAGAAATTGGTAGATTATTAGGTTATCCGAAATGTTGTACGGATTTCTTCAAGAAATATTGGGTAGATGAGCAATTCGTAGATACCACTTATCCAATGAGTTTAGCAGGTACTGTTGGACCAAAGGAATGTAATATTCTTCTAAGATGGATTGGTATTAGAGCTGTTAGTCATCTTCCATGTTCTTTTAATTGTCAACATACATATGAATTGGGAAGAAAATATTTAGAATTTGGTCGTTCTTTAGGATATGATGAAGATATCGATGTAATTGAAGAAATGTTAGATTGGCCTGTAAGTTGGTCTGCATTACATGGAATTGCGGAAATAAAATCGCCGATATTAAAGATATCCTCAAGAACAGATGCAACAGCTGAATTATATGAAGTCAAAAGAGAAGGTTTCTCATACCCAGAACTTGGAGCATCTGGTACTTCATTTCCTTATATTAATAAATCGAAAATAAAGATAACGCAATCTAAATCCTTTAAGAGATCGTTGAACATAAATAATTTATGGAAAGATAATGGTTTTTATTCTTTGGAATCTATGGAATATAGTCACAATATTCTTATTGAAGCACTAACGCAATCACAAATATCTTTCAAGAATGTTATAGATTTTGGTTGCGGTAATGCGGAATTACTGAAGAAAATATCTAAACAATTTGATATTAAAGATATATATGGTGTTGAATTAGATAAAGAAAGATTTGATCGAATAGGTTTAAATATTTCTTTTGGTGAATTTTATAATCAAAATATTTTCAATAAATCTGCAGATTGGTTACAAAAAAACATAGACCTATCAATAATAATGTATGGTAGATTTTTAGAAGAATCTTCAAGACACCTTATTGATTGGTTAATTCAAAACGAATCAACTGTTTTGTTGTATAATTATTCTGATTGGCAATCAGAATCGAGTAGATTTGTTGAATATCTCAACAGTATTGATGTTGAATTTTCAAACACAACAAAAATAGAAGGTATTAATTGTTGTGCTTATGTTGGTAAATTTGTAATGAAACAGAAACAGAAATCTTTTAATATAATATGAATCTAATATTTGAATATAACTCACTACAATATAACGATATCATCCATATATGGAGATGCATATCTAAATTTAAGAAGAATGAAATAAATCTTCTTATTTTCTTTAAAACAAATCCAAATCAATATTTCTTAACATCATTAATCAATAAGATAGATTGGATGATTAACAAACAATCATATAAAATTAATCTGAAGATTATCATGACAATTCAATATGATACTGTTGAGAAATATTTGTCAGAAAAATTTGATTCTTCTCTACCAACAATGTTATTGAATAATGATATATTCTTCACTAATCAAAGATTAAGTGATGAAGATATCCAAATAATATCGAACGATTTGAAGTGTAATATCTTTAATTCCAATCTATATGGTTTAGTAACTAATTCGACTGATTTGGAATCTGTTAAGAATATGTTACCAAAAATTTGGATATTCAGAGATACTGTTTCAAATTACTATACTATGTGGTTCAATGAAATAAGAAATAAATTTTTGACAGGAGAAGAAATGTATCATGAGTATCGAAGTTAGTCCAGTTGGTATAACATGTAATCTAAGTTGTCCGTATTGTTATGAGCATCCAATGAGAGAAGCTGGCAATTATCCAGATAAGGAATATGATTTAGATAAGATGATTTCGGCTCTCGAAAAAGAAGGAGATTATTTTGCTCTATTTGGTGGAGAACCACTTCTTACTGATATAAAAACCATTGAAGAATTATGGAAATTTGGTTTTCAAAAATATGGAAGAAATGGTATTCAAACTAATGGTACTCTAATAACAGACGAACATATTGAATTATTCAAGAAATACAATGTTTCGGTTGGTGTATCATTAGATGGTCCCGATGAATTGAATGATTCTAGGTGGTCAGGTTCTTTGGAAGAAACAAGAAGAAAATCTAAATTGACTCTAGATGCTATTGATAAGATGTTAGATAGTGGTGTTATTCCTTCGTTAATTGTAACATTAACAAAATACAATACGTCTAATCTAGATAAATTGAAAATCTGGTTGAAAGAACTTGACGAAAAAGGTATTATGAGTGTTAGACTTCATGTACTTGAAGTTGAATATGATTCTATCACAGAACAGTTTGGTTTAACGTCAGAAGAGAATGTACAGATTATGTTAGATATGGCTAAATTTGAAACAACTCTTAAGAATATGAAATTTGATATGTTTAATGACATAAAGAGAATGTTATTGGGCGACGATCAACAAGCAACATGCACATTCCAAGCTTGCGATCCACACACAACACAAGCAGTAAGAGCTGTAGATGGTCAAGGAAATCGACATAATTGCGGAAGAACTAATAAAGAAGGAATAAATTTCTTCAAGTCAGATACATATGGATATGAAAGACAAGTCGCATTATATCATACACCACAAGAATATGGTGGTTGTAAAGGATGTAGATTTTTTGTTATGTGTAAAGGGCAATGTCCTGGAACTGGAATTAAATATGATTGGAGAAATAAAACTGAATTATGTGAGATGTATTTTAAATTGTTTGAATTCTTCGAACAAGAATATATTAAGTCTGGGGTTCTACCTTTAAGTAAGTTTCCTGGTTTAACACTTCTCGAACATGCTATGATTTCAACATGGATACAAGGTAAACAAGCATATATTTCAAATGAATTTACGATTTTGACTTAGAAAACCATCTACTCATTATATTTGAATTATAATATAAACGACGTCCTTCAGAATCTAAAGCTGTTAGGACGTCTTTTTTTATTTGAAATTCTACTTCTGAATAAGTTAAGTCACCACGTGTTTTGCATAATTTAAGAATCTCTCTCTTGAAAGAATCTTCTCCTAAAATCTTAATATCTTCTTTCAATTCTTCACAAGATCCCCAATAATCTTTCCAATCAGATTCAAGAACGAATCTTTTCTTTCTTGTTTTGCCTTTTATTTTCTTTGAACGGTAAGAATTAAATTGTTTCTTACCAATATACATTCTTCCTGTTTTTGTATTTGTAATCAAATATACAAATCCAAAATATCCTTCAGGAATATCTTCTATTTCTTTATTCTCATATAACCAATGTGTCATAATTTGTATTTATTATAAATACTTCTATATGCAATCATTCAAGAAGTACATCTCAGAAAATGCGTTAGATTATCACATCCAAAATGGAATTCGACTTAATGAATCCATTTTTAGATGGGGTTCAAAAGGTCATTTGGACCTTATCGCTGAAGCAAGAGATAGAAGAGATGACTTAGAATTAACTGAACAAGAAGAATGGATTCTAGACTCAGATTTAGGATCTTTTGGGATATATTACGAAGAACTAGAAATTACAGAAGAATCTAAATCTGGTTTAACAATTTTTGATATAGATGATACATTATTTCATACAACAGCTGCTATTGGTGTATTGAAAGACGGAAAGAAAATTAAAACGCTTACAAATCAAGAATTCAATACTTATTCTTTGGCCCCAGGAGAATCTTTTGATTTTTCTGAATTTAAAGATGCGAACAAATTTGAAAAAGAATCGCAACCAATAAGACCACTAATAGCTAAATTGAAAGCAATATTAAATAATGCTAAACGAGTTGGATCTGATGTCATTATCTTAACAGCAAGAGCAAATTTTAATGATAAAAATCCAATTATCAAAAAGTTTGCAAGTTATGGAATAGATATAAAAAACGATGTTCATCTATATAGAGCAGGAAACGAACCTGGTGATGCATCTCCTGCAGAAAATAAAGCAAGATATATAAGAAGATTTCTCAATACAAATAAATATTCTCGTGTTAGATTGATTGACGATTCGATGTCTAACCTCAGAAAATTTCTACAACTGTCAAAAGAATTTCCGGAAATAGAATTCGAAGCAAATTTGGTTACACCAGAAGCAAAAATAGTTAAGATAAAAGAACAATCTGTTCCATTAGATCTTCCTCTAGAAGAAGAGAAAGATGTGGAATTAAATTCACCAAAACGTGGTGGTTCTAAGAAATTCTATGTATATGTTAAGAATGATAAGGGAAATGTTGTAAAGGTCCAATTTGGTGATACTTCTGGGTTGAATGCAAAGATCAATAATCCTAAAGCAAGAAAGTCATTTGCTGCTAGACATAAATGTGCAGAAAAGAAAGATAAAACAAAAGCAGGATATTGGGCTTGTAGAATTCCTGCATTCGCAAAACAATTAGGATTACAAGGTGGAGGAAAATTCTTTTGGTAATGACTAAACAAGAAAAGATTCAATTATATCTAAGAGTATTAGAGGTATTTCGTGCCTTACACACAAAAAAATACATCAGATAATTCCTTCATAAGACATTTCTCGAAAGATGTTGAAGATTCCGAATTAATCTGGCATAGAGATAAGGAAGATAGAAGAGTTAAAATACTAGAAGGAATCGGTTGGAAGATACAATTAGATAATTCGCTTCCCCAGGAATTAATTAAAGGAAAACAAATATCAATTCCTAAAATGGTTTTCCATAGATTATGGAGAGGAATAGACGATTTAGTAATAGAAATAGAGGAATCAGATGGCATTTAATCCTTCATCGATAGACCAAACTAATCCAGCTTTATTTAAACTTATATTCAATAAATTTCCAAATGTTGAATATTGGTCTTATAGCGTAAATGTTCCTGGTGTTACACTTGGTGAAGTTATACAACCAACTCCATTACTCGATTTAAAGTTGCCTGGAGATAAGTTAACTTACGATCCATTGGTTTTGAATTTCATAGTGCAAGAAAATCTTGCAAATTATATTGAAATCTATAATTGGTTATTCAAGATAGGTCATCCAGAAAATCTAGATTCTTATCGTTCTATTGCAAGAGCAAATCCAAATCTATCAAACAAAGCAAATATCTACTCAGATGCTACACTTTTAATCTTGTCAAATAAATACAATCCGGTGGCGAAAGTTACATTTATTGATGTTTATCCAACTGCTCTTTCTCCATTAACTTACGATGCATCAATTACAGATGTAACCCCAATTACAACTGATGTCACACTCAATTATTCGATGTATAAGATAGAGGCAATTTAATGTTACGATTTACAGATTTTATCACAGAAGCTCAAGGTTTAACTGGTAGAAAACCAGGAGAAACATTCACAGATAAAGATGGAAAAATTCTTATCTTTCAGAAAGTTGAATTTTTTGATAATCCAGAGGATGCGGGGGATGTTACTGATGCAACTCCAGTCAACAAGCCTCTATCTAATTTAACAGGCTTGGGTGTTGTTGAGTTTAAGAATGAATCAGGTGATACTGTTAGATTCGTAAAATACATTAAACCAAGAACTACTAAATGGGATAATTCTAATCCAAATTATTTTGAGTACAAATCGAAAGCAACTGCAAAAGAACAATCCGGTTTAAAACCATCTGACTTCTTGACGAAGATGGAAGGATTGACTTTTGATGGTATATTAAATCAAGTTGGTTCTGCTTTTGGAAAAGAATCTGGTTTATATATTGCAACAAAACAAGCAATAGAAAGTGAAAATAAAAGTAATTATCCTATCCAAATTCCTATTGGTAATCTATCTGAAACCGGCATTACAAATTACTTTGCTGAGATCTTACAACCAATTGCATTGATTAATGGAGATTATACAGGAAATGCTTTAGATGGTATTAAAGCATTGGTAAATACAGATGACATATCAGATTTCAAGATTAATTTTCCAAAAGGTGTTACTCAAGGTTTATATGATTCATATCTAACTTCAGGCGATTCACAGATTAATATTTCTTCTAAATTTGGGTCCGCTTCACAATCAGCAAAAGCAAGTGTGACAAATCTTTATAAGATTTATAAAGCTTACAAAGATAAAGATATGTTTGAAGAATTTGAAGATGCTGTTGAAATTGCAAGAATTATTACTGAAGTTGATGCAGAACAATCTCCAATTGATCTTGCCTTATTACTAGGATTAATCTCTCAGAAAGAGAAGAAGATTCTAACAGATTTAAGAACCAATCCTTCCATCAAATTAAATCCAAATATCATCAAACTTAGAGATACGATTAAACCTGGTTTAGGAAAGACTCCTCCGCCATTCTATCATGTACTTGCTGGTATTGCCAAATCTGTTGCAACAGCAATTAATGAATCGGACGATATCCAATTTAGCAGATTCGCATCATTACTATTGAACGGAACAGTTATTCAAGTCTATACAAAAGCAAAAACCAGAAATGGTATGGTTGTATTTGATAAATTTGATACAAAATGGCCTGATGATGCAGTAACAAATGTTTTGATCGAATCTGGAACAAGATATAAGACTGATAGAGTCGATGGAAAATTTGGTTATATTGTAAAATCAAAGTAAGAGGAAATATGAACCTAGAAAATTTCAAGGAAGTTTATCTAAAGACAATATCTGAATCGACAGATGATTCAGATCTCGAGAATTGGATCAGATCTATTGTGGAAGAAATTCTCAATGAAGAAAAATATGATCTAACAAATGATCTAACAAAAGATGCAAAGAAGTTGTTGGATATATTTGATAAGGATCCAATTGAATTCCAAGAAGTTATTATGAATTATCCTGAATGGAATAAATGGATTAGTGAAATTACAATTGAAGATAATTTACATCCAGACGATGATTTTGAACAAATTCAAAATCTAGCCATTGCAAAATTAGATAAGTTGTGGAAGAAGAATAATTGAGGAAAAGAAATGAACCTCGAAAACTTCAAAGAGATATACCAGAAGATTATAATAGAAAATTCAGATGAATTTGTAACGGATACCTTATAGAAGGATCTTGGGAAGACGTTGATCCAAAAACACAACCAAGTTGGTTAACAACAGACAATGCTAAGTACAGTAAATTTGGTGATGGTGATGAAGAATATTATGTTTACGATTTTGGTTCGGTAACACCAACTGAATTATAATAATTAAGGGAGGTCAGGCCTCCCTTAATTATATTTCTTACCGATTGTATATTTAGAAATAAGATCCCAATTAACCTTATCTGCATAAGGAATAATCTTTATCTTATTCAGTGAACAGAATACAGACATCTTTTCTGGATATCGATAAATCTTCTTTCCAGTTTCAACATCCTCACCTACATATTCCGCCCCAACAATATTACAAAGCCCCCACTCATGTAGCAACTTTGCGATAGTATTTCTTCGTGAAAGATCTGTCTCATCAAGACCAGAAGCTCTATTATCTAGAGTAAACAATTCTTTGAAATGTACGAGATAATACTTACCCTTCTTATGAAGAATGTGACAAGATTGATATAGTTTCTTATCTTTATTCGAAGAGATACCTACTCTTGTTAGTGTTTCTTTACAAAGAAGAAATGCTTCTTGATTATCTAATTCAACTTCTATAAACGTCTCAACCCAATTATTGTTTCTGTCATTCATCACTTTCGCCTTTTCTTGATGATCTCTTTGTACCACCAGTATCTAAATATTTTTTCATATTGTCTAGATCTTCAGAAGTAATCATATCAGCAATCTCTTTAGATTTGTTTATAGAAATACCATAAAACTTAGATATAATCTGAATATTTTCTGGTGGTTTTGAATTACTTAACCACTTAGAAAATCTCTTCTTCTTTTTGACGCTATACAGAAAGTATTTATATTGTAGAATTCGGTCTAAGTGTGAATTAGAATTAAGAAAGTTTGCATGAAGAATGGTTTCTGGATAGAAAGACATTCCTCTATTAATCAGAAATGGAACATAATCAGTTTTATTGTATTCATCAAGAAGATCTGTATCTTTTGTTACATTAATAGAATTAAGAATATCACCAAGCTTTGGCATCTTATACCTTCTTGAATAAACATTCTGACATAATATTAATGAACATCGCAGTAAGGTTAATTTCTTGATCAGCAACGAACGCAGACTTATAAGAGTAATCTGCAAGAATTACAATAGCTGTAGGAATTGATGACGGCTCAAGATAAGCTTCAAGATTATCAAAGACCAACCGAACAATCACATTAGGTTCAGAATCTAGATTCTCATTAACCCACTTCCTCATACCAGTAAAATCTTTCATACGAAGTGAATTGACTAGATCACGAATTGAAACATCTTGAATAGATGAAAGAGCGCCAACATCAATCTTTCCATTTGCAATAACATATCGTTGGATCTCAGAGATTGTTTTTCTGAAATCTGGAAAGAACTTCATGATAATTTCAGCCAGAACTTTCTTATCGAATTCAACAGATTCAGTTTCAAGAATACCTTGAATTCTCTTCATCATTTGAGCTGCTAATTTAGATTTTTGAGAAGATGGAATAGTGAATTCAAAAACAGTCAATCTTGAGATAAGTGGTTCAATAATCTTCTTCTTATAATTACAAGTAAGAATAAATCGACAGTTCTTAGAGAACTCTTCCATGAAGTTTCTCAGTGCAGGCTGAACTGCGGACGACATATAATCGGCTTCATCTAGAATAACAATCTTCTGGCCACCAGAAAGAGAAATCGCAGAAGCGAAGACTTGAATCTTATTCCTTAGTGTATCTATGTTTCCGTCTGCAGATGCATTAATAACCATGATATCACAATCAAGTTCATTACAAGCTGCCTTAGCAATAGTTGTCTTCCCCATACCAGGTTTACCAGTAAGAAGCATGTTGGGGATATCTTTATTCTTAACAAAGTTCTTGAATGAATTCTTAATATCTTCTGTAAGAACACAATCATCGATTACCTGTGGTCTGTAGCGTTCTACCCATAGTGTATTTTCAATCATATAATCCTCATAAAAATGAATGACGGTATATTTTATTATACCGCCGCAAACTCAAGAAAGTAAATGTTTAGTTGAACTTTGAATCAGCTTCTGCTGCAATGTAATAACGAACATCATTATTCATATGCTTGAATCGAGTAATTCCCTTATTAGAAATTGTAATTTGATAATCACCTTCAAGTAACTTCAAATTAGAAATTTTCAAATAAACAGTAAACTCAGAATTATTGATTCCTGAAGTTTTTGTAGACCAGGTATTTGTAGAAGAATTCGTCTTATCAAGAACTTCAAGTTCGATCATATCATCTACAGAGGAAATCTTAAGATCATCGACACCTAGAATCGATGCAGACTTGGTGATCTTCTTGAGAGTTTCTTCTGACATCTGAAGTGTAATATCTTCAGATGGCATAGTGATACGCTTTGATGGTGATGAGATCAGATCTGGATTACAATAGAAAATCTTAGTCTTATCATTATCATTAGTGATCTCTACAGAGACACCAGTGAATTCCATTGTTGGTTTATCGAACAGAGTTGAAACGAAATTCAACATTTGTCGAAGATCGTAGATCGCAAAATCTACAGGAAATGTATCCGGAAGAGTTGCTTCTGCCAAGACAGTCTTTCCTTCTGTCATAGTTCGAATCTCGTTACCAGACTTCACTACAAGTCCATTATTGATGCTGGCAAAATTAGTAAGGACTTTGACTGTAAATGGATCAAGAGTCAATTGTGTTTTTGTTTTTGTATTCATATTAAATCACCTTTATATATTATACTATATTATCTACTTGTAATCAAGTTTATTTTCTAACTATCGTGTAGGTTAGAACTTGTGGAAAGTATTTCTTAATGAAGTTCTTATTCAGATTCTTATAAGGATTCTTCTTTTGGATAATGTTATTGTAGACCAAATCGGATTCTTCCGCATACATACTCTCTAGAATCTGTGCCAGCTTCTGTCGTTTACGTTCTAGTGGAAGTGGATTATCTTTCGTAAAGATATATAATCGTTTCATCTCATGATCTAGAGTTGAATCAGAGATACCTGCTTTATTATGTTTGGTTGTGTATTTGATATCTTTAAATTTATCAAATTCAATATTCTCATTATGAAAACATGCGAGAACCTTGTATAACGATTCTCGCATATGAATCTTCAGGAACTTAGCACGCTCTTCTTGATCTTCAATATCATTTGCTAATCTTAGCACTTCAGGAATTGCTTTCTGATACATCTTAAAAATCTCCAATTTTATTCAATAGATTCGACAATTTATGTGACATCAAATATCTATATATTTGTGTGGAAGTTGGTTCGATCGGTTTACTGTATTCGCCCAATATCTCTTCTTTCAGATCTTCTGGAATACAATCAAAATCTATCAAATATTTATTACGCATATAACCAGCTAGTTCTGAAGAAGTCATGATAGACTCAGGTTTTGCGCAAGAGAGAATTTGTTCGATCTTCTTCTTGGTTAATCTTCTCTGTCTCTTACCTTCTGTCACAAAAGTATCATCATCAGATAAGAAATTAGGAACACCGTCTCCAGAATCACCATTCAAAACCTTTTCAAGAAGATATCTCTTAGGATTCTGTTCTTTAATCCATGATTTCATGATAGTTGAATACTGCGAAACATTAGGATACTTTTGTAATTGAACGAAGTCTTTATCTCCAGATACAATTAGAATCTTCTCGGAAGAAGAAAATTTTTCAGTCAGAGTCGCAATTACATCATCTGCTTCACATGTAGGAATCTCGAGATAATGGTATGGGAAGTTTTCACGAATCTCTGTTTTGATCTTATTAATTGTTTTGAAGATAACGTTCCAATCAAAGATGGAAGAATCACGTGATTTCTTTCTATTCGCTTTATACTGAGGAAAGATATCTTTCCTCCAATAATTGAAAGAATCGGAACATAGAATGAGTTCACCGTAATCATCGCCAAACTTAGACTTAACTGACCGGATAGAATTGAGGATCATGTGTCGAAGGAAATCTTCTTCAATCTCATCGTTCTTAGTTATATTAATTTGTTGCATTATATTTGATACAACAATTTGATTTAAGTCTAGTAGAATCATGGTTACCTTTTACTTATACAATGAAAAATGGGGTGTTTCCACCCCATTTATGAGACACAAACTTATTCGGTTTCAGTAGTCGCCACAGAAGTTTTCTGCTTCTTCTTCGCAAGAAGATCCTTCGCCTTCTCAAACAACTCTTTCTTTGAAGCCGCCTTCTGGATATTCTTCTTCACGGAAGAAGTAATTCGTTCGGCAACTTCAACTTCCTCGATTTTCGGCGTCTTCGCCTTCTTGGTCTTTGGCGCAGAATCAGTCGACTTCGGAGCCTTTGGAGCTTTCGTGGTTGCAACCGGGACGATTTCAACAACACCTTCCCACGGCGACTTACCAGTCATCCAAGCATCCGGAATCATGTACTGTCCCTGACCAATACGAGTCATCTTACCATAACCCTGACCCTGGGAAGCGAACATCGTTTGACCGATAGGATTAGTCTTACCAATCTGTTCGACGTTCGCACGACTAAACGTCTTTGTGTCCACGAAAGTCTCCATCAGAGAATCCACAAAAGCCTTCAAAGCCAATTCACGAGAAACCTTAACACGAGCCATAATTAATTTTCCTTTTCTGGGAATTTTCCCTACTCAACTATTATACTAGAGGCGTCGGTGATTGTCAAGGAATCACCGAAAAATTTTACACAAAAGAATCAGGACGAGGCAATTTCGCATGGAGATCGTTCAGACTCAAACCTTTCGAAAGACGATTCCGGTCAGAAATATTCGCATCCCAACTACGTTTTCCACTTCTTGATCGACTTCGGAGTCCCAGGCTTGCATTGAGTGACTCCACCACCATTCGCAAGATACTTCGATAGAGCTTCGGTGTTTTCCTTAGCAATCTGTTCGAGGTACTGTTTTTCAGTGATCATCAGATTTCCTTATAGAACCATTATAGCGTACTCAAAGAATCGAAGCAAGTTTTTTCGAAAGAATATCTGGTTTAGAATGAGTGACTTGAAATTTATTTCAAGACTGTAGATCCAGAGACCGAAGCGTTCCCAGAGACCGAAGCGTTCCCAGAGACCGAAGCTTCCCCAGAGACCCAAGCTTCCTCAGAGACCGAAGCGAACCCAGAGACCGAAGCGGTCCCAGAGACCCAAGCGGTCCCAGAGACCCAAGCGTCCCCAAAGACCGAAGCGTCCCCAGAGACCAAAGCTTTCCCAGAGACCGAAGCGGTCTCAGAGACTCGAGCGTTCCCAAAGACCCAAGCGTCCCCAAAGACCCGAGCGTTCCCAGAGACCCGAGCGTCCCCAGAGACCGAAGCGAACCCAGAGACGACAGCGTTCGGTCCAACGAACGCTGTCTCCTCTACTGTCGCTGTATTCTCGACCCAGCCTCCTCCGTTCGGATGCTGATGCCAGGTCTCGAGCGTTGCGTCAGGAAAGATAGATTTCAGTTGTTCAAATTCCATAGAACCATTATACCTCGAACGGATCACAGGACAAAGTTTTTTCGAAAGAATATTCTCTTTGTTGTCAATCACTTGGCGCAAGTCATTGATTCTAAAGAGAATATAGTTTAAATGCAAAAAATGAGCCTTTCGGCTCCCTACAACATTTTCCGTTTAAGATAATATACACACATCATCATACTTGGAATAATCATTGACCAATTTCTTGGTGAAAGTATTCCATGTATTGGACAAAATAAGAATTCGTATAAATCATTTAACATATAATTTTGGAACCCCTACCAAGACTTGAACTTGGATCTTTAGTTTCGTAGACTAGTGTTCTTTCCGTTGAACTATAGGGGCATTTGGTAGTCACACTCGGATTCGAACCGAGAACCACTTGCTTATAAGGTAAGCACTCTAACCATTGAGTTATGGAACTATTGTTAATCGACTTTCTTTTCTAAAGAATCATTCTGTGTCTGTGAAGACACTGCATTCTTAATCATCAAGACATTAACAATATTCCCTGAGCAATAAATTAGTTGATCTGGCCTCCAATTAATATCCGCATACACACAATAAAATTGCGTTTTGCTATTAGATTCTTGAGAGATATAATATGATTCCTGTTTTCCTGAATACAAGAAACTTACAGTAAATAAGGCTATTACACCAATCGTTACAATATATCTCAATATATTCCAAAAAATATCAAGATCATCTATAAAATTATTCATACATATATTCCTTAATTGAATAAGAACTCAGACCACTCTGGTCTTGATTCTCCTTTATTTCTCAATATTGTTGTGTGAGTGTGGACTGTCAATTTCATTGGTTTCGACAACAATCTCATGCACGCTTCTTCGGGTGTCTTATCGGCTTTCTTAGAATTACACTTTCTACAAGCGGCAACTAAATTTTCCCAACGAGAAGATCCACCCTTTGATTTTGGAATAACATGATCTAATGTCAGAGTTCTTTCAGAGAAGATTCCCTGACAATATTGGCAAGTATATCTATCTCTGATGAGAATATTCTTCTTAGATAACTTATAAGATCTATTCGGTAATCTATGAAAATTGATTAGACGAATAACAGCCGGAAGAATCATTTCTGAAGAGATAGATTTCCATACTTGTTCTGTGTACTTCTCTGCCACAGCAACACCACGATAAATCAATTTTACAGCTTTCTTTACCGAAGTTGTTTGTATGGGCAAATATTGTGAATTTAAAACAAGAACAGTCATCTATCTCTCCATAAATTATTTAATATTTATCATCGTGCAAAATAAGCTGCCCACACAGATGAACGAGTTTCATAATCAAACCGAGAGACTAGCTTCCGAATTGCAGCCTTTCTCGCATTTTCCTTAACATCTCGATCCTTAGGATGTTTCATTGCTACACCGATATAATCAGGTTTGGAATAATTTTGATCTTTCTTATTTCCAAGATCTTCAAATAACATTGCTTTTGTAATCCTACCTGAATTCATTTCTGCACGCTCATCCATAGAGTAAGCGAAATCAAGAACATAATTCTTTCCATATACATTCACTTTAATCATAGTATTCTCCCATATTTATTTTAACTTAAAAATACAATTTAGTCAATCCCAAGAATCATCTTTCGATATATGGAGCGAGTTAAAATTGAATCATATACTGCTTCATGTAATCTAGATTCATCAACTGAGATACCAAAAGCCTTTGCAACAGTTGCCAATTTGAAATTTGGAAACTTAGATCTTTCTTCCTTCAAAAATTCCATAGCAAATGATGATACATCAATTGTCGGCCACCAAATCCAAGAACCATAATATTCATCTCCAGAATTAATAAAGAATTGTCTTAGAAATGAATCATCGAAATTTGAATTATACCCAACGAAAAAGAACTTATCTGTTTTATCAAACTTAGAAATATACTTCGAAAATATTTCAGTCAATAAGGCGTAACCTTCTTGTGGTTTATGAAATGTCTTAAGATCCTCTACAGTAAGTCCATTGATCTTCATAGATTCTTTTGAGATCAATTGATTTGGAAAGGGTTGTATCTTAATATCAAAAGATTCTTTGATTTCCCCATCAATGTCAATTAAACCAGCAATTTGGATAATTCCATGCTTAGATGGATCGATTCCGCTTGTTTCTGTATCACAAAAAAGATATTTCATATTATTCTCTATATTAAGTGGTTAGGGTGGAGAGAATCGAACTCCCATACTCCGAGTCAAAGTCGGATGCTTTACCATTAAGCTACACCCCATCAAAGTTGGAGCTGCGAGACGGGATCGAACCGTCAATCTGCAGTTTACTAAACTGCTGCTGTACCATTGAGCTATCGCAGCACCCTCTATTTATTAGAATGCGAAATTTCGCATAACTAATTTCGTTTCTTCTTTGATCAAGACCAACTTATCGCCAGCAGAATTAACATAGACGACTTTTCCAGAAGGATCTAACACAACAATTTCATTTGGCGAGAAAGTGGTTTGACCATACATCTCACCATCACCCTCAACAATATAATAATTTAGTAGCACATTATTAGTAATAGGATTTCCAGTATATATTTTCTCAACGCTACCTTCTTGGATATTCAACTCACGGTTTGGTGTGAACTCGATCTTATATTTAGAAGGAGAAACGAATTCCATTTTGGTGTTAATAACCTTAATTACTTCATTTGCTGTTTCGTCATATCGATTCATTTCTTCAACAATAGCTTTCAACATATCGAAATTGAAGTTATTGAATGCCATTGATAGATTACAAACTGAATTGATATTAGACTTGTTGATTAGATTTTCTTCACAATAATCACGAACGAATGATACTTCTAGTCCAGTAAAATCTAGCATGTAATAGATTCTTCCTGGTCGATTTTTCATATTATAATCAATCTTGAATTTATCATTACAAGTACAAATAAACATTTTCTTGGTTGGATAAACACCATCGAAAAGCGTTAGAATAGCTTCTTGAGCCTCTTTCCCCGAATAAACTTTCTCGAATTCGTCGAAGAAAATAATTGCAGATTGTTTAATTGATTGAACGAAAGTGTTAAACGTGTCGCCAAACCATGGTTGACTAATGATGATAGTCGGAATTCCTTGTTCGGCTGCAGAAATACAGATAGCTTTTGCTAGAAGAGATTTTCCCGAACCCTTTTCACCACACAAAATAACACCAGTTGAAGATTCTCGATCGTTGAATGTATTCAGAATTCGATCACGATTCTTTGTTAGATCGCCATACAATTTATTAGGAATGTCAAAAGATTCAATATGATTCAAAGAAAACTCATTCTTCATAGTATCATAATTAACATTATAAGTTCCTGCTGGTAACATCGTTCGCACATCTAAATTCTCATTCGATGTAACTCGATAATTACTCCCATTCTTAACAAATAGACTCATGATTATTATCCTTTACTTATTATTCAATTTGGTGGACGAGGAAGGGATCGAACCGTCGGTCTTTCGATTATCAGTCGAACGCTTTACCTCTAAGCTACTCGTCCACTACAATACTATTATAGTATATTTACAACAAAAAAGCAATGGCGGAAAATACAAGATTCGAACTTGTGCATCCCTTTCAGGACGACCACTGATTAGCAATCAGGTGCAATACCACTCTGCCAATTTTCCGTCTTTAATTATTTTCGATTATATTCTTCCCAAAATCGATCATTGCGTATAGTTAAACCTATTAACCAATTACCATAAGATATAACTTCAGAATCATAATCTCCTGGATAATCGAATAGATAATCTACCAATTCATTAATCAATCCAGTAAGATTCAAATCTTTCAACATAGATCCATATTCTGTTTTAATATCAATTGAATCTGGCGTATAACAAACTATATCACAAATAACATCAATTACATTGCCGTCTCCAAATTCATACAATCTAGTGAGTTGTGGACCGATTTTGAAGTCTTCGTTGGGACTCAACTTACTAATAAATTTTTCAGTGCGTTTTGAGATAAACATATTATTTTAAAGTTAACCAGTGTGCTATTACGCCAAAGAATCCATAGTAGAATTACCAATCTATTTCTAGACTTTATGCGGCCAAGTATTAGACATTAATATTCTACAAAGATTTACTGATACCCATGGTAATCTTTCAACCATATTGGCCGGAACTACGATTCACTCTTTAAAGGATGGACGCCATTAATCCCACCTTCTGGTTATTTGTGGAGGAGGATGATAGCATCGAACTATTATCCCGTTAGAGATACTACAGTTTTCTAGACTGTGTGGGGAGCCAACCCCAGCATCCTCCTAATCTATTCCGCTCCAAGGTCTCAAATTATGTCTTTCTGAAAAGAGTTTAAGATCGTAGATAACTTGTTTTCCTTTTTCAGATTTCATGAATTTATTAATATTGAAATAGGTTCTTCCTTCATGTGTGACCCATATCATTGGGCCTTCTCCTTTCTTAAAGGATTCCATCATTTCTAAATCAATATCACGAAAGAAATTCGTAATGAACTGTATCATACAAATTCAACCTCAAATAATTTCTCAAATTCGTATCGATATTAATATTTATTGATGATTCATCAAAACTATTAATCATATCAGGCATTATTCTGTAAGAGTGTCCGACTACTTGATTTAAGTTCTCGATTAATTCGAAATTTCTCCAATCCAACCAAGTGATACCACCGATTTTCTGAAAACCACCACGATCCTTTCCAGCACCAAATAATGGATCATTAATTCCACTGATAAGTTTAGCCATAGTACTCTGTTCTAGATTATTGAACCAGTCAGAAACATTATTGTCTTTTAATATATCAGAAAAATTAAATGGGACAAATGAAGGATGCAAACCAGCATGAGAGAATAAAAAATGTTTATCTTGAATCATCTCATATTTGAACGGACGAAGTTTTCGAATTACTTGTTTATCTAAAAATTTATCAACAATAGATTGCTTTTGGAAAGACCAACCAGAACATCTGTAATTCGTATTCGAACTAATATAATGAATATCGTGATTTCCGATAAGAAAGGTATATCGTTCATTATTAATGTTATTGTTTAGAAACTTACACATTTCTGGTGTGTAAAAATCATAATCAAAAGAATCAAAGTAGTCGCCAAGAAAAATAATTTCTTGTGCTTCCTGGCATTCAGGAGTTTGAAGAATAGAATTCAAACGATCTATATTTTGGTGGATATCGGGAATTATAATTTTATGCATGTTAATTTCCTTGCACACTAGTTCTTTCACACTACTTTGATCAGAATAGTTTTCTACTATACTTCAATTATACCTTTAATGGAGGTTGATGTCAAGCATTTTTAGAAAAAAACTTTTACACACCGAACGGAACTTCTACAACTTCATAATGAAGTTTGAACTTCATTCTATCCGAGTAGATCTGTTCAGTTTTCGCAAATTCATCAGCCTCTTCTTTTGAGGCGAAGACCCGAATAACCGTCTTCAAATAGGTGGAGTGTACACTGGAATACCAATACTCGTAAACAACCCATACAGTTTTCATACTTTAAGTATACCTTATCCATTCAACCGAAGCAAATTTTTTCGAAAGAATATTCTCTTTTGAATCAATGACTTGCCACAAGTTATTGAAAACAAAGGAGATATTCTTTCGTTTATCCAATACCAATTTCCTTTACGATTCCATCTATAACAGTCAGATTCAACCTTGATCCGTCATATTCGCATGTCAATAACACCGGGACATTATCTCTATTGACAATCCTCGTCTTCAAACCATTCTGTTCTGCATAAGATTTAACATAAGTTAAATCTTTTTCTAATAAGAAAATATAATTATTCATGTTCCTCAAACCAATCTTTCAAAAAATTAACACAAAATGCATTTACTGTAGTCGCATCAACATCTTCTGGAAGAATACAAGAAGAGAATGAATCATCAACTTGAAGTATCAATTCATCGAACCTATTCTGGAATTCTTCTTTTGAAAAGAAACCGGAACGATATTTCATACACTCTTCTGCTGCTTCTTCAAGATTAACTTCATTGTACAAAAATATATGTTTTGCTAGACGTAATAATCTGACAGTGTGTGCAGCAGCCTTTACATCATAACCATATTTATCTACAAGGACCTTCCTCTTCTGACCCAATTTTTCTGTTAATCCGAGTCTCGCTTTCTTTTCTTGAGAAGTTGCGTATCCTCTTAATGAGTTATAGCATCTTTTTGTTAAGAAGAGATTTTTAGCTTGCACTAATCTCAAGCCAAATTCGTTAGTGATTGAATCATAAGATTCTTTCTTTAAGAAAAGCAGAGGAATCACATTCGGATTAAAATTACAACAAAGAGAAACGAATTTCTTAAATTCGTAATCAGTTACATCTACATCTTCTGATACTGAATGCGAAGTATCTGCTCTTTTCAGACCAAAGTATGAATCTATTCCTCCGACATATACCGTCATCCAATCTTTATCTGATTCTGGAGTCGCATGTCCATAAGCATGCGACCCCACAAGTCCCTTTAATATTGTAACCATACTTCAATTATACCTTTAATGGAGGTTGATGTCAAGCATTTTTAGAAAAAAACTTTTACACACCGAACGGAACTCCTTCAACTTCATAATGAAGTTCGAAATTTTAGATCTTCCTTAAACAATTAAATCAATAAATTTTGAGATCATCGTATTAATTTGCTTTTTAGAGTTAGAAGAAAATACGAAGGTATCGATAGTTTCTTGTATAGATTTATCTACCATTTTAGGCTGTTTCTTTTTTCTAAACATATTAACAGAACACAAGAATGTATTATCAAATGAATCTCTTTTAGAATCTTCTATAACAATATATTTAGATCTCAAAACCATCTCCGCTTCCTGCTTCTTTTCCCGAGTCATGTTTATATATTTTTCAGTATATCCATTATCTGTCATTAATTTATCAAAATAATCAGCTGAAACACCACATAGAATATCACTCGTTATCAAAAAATTAATGACATTAACATCAGTCATCCTCTGCTTAATTATCTTAAGAATAGTAGATGGACTATTGCGAATCGATTCTTGAGAAGAATCATAATTCTTCTTCGTCTTTGGATCATGGATTACGATTTTCGGTCTACTGTAGTAATTGAAACTATTATAAGATCCATTTTTGTTAATGTAGTTTGTTTCTGTTCCTTGGCCATCCGTAAAATATACCACATTTACAATTTGTGTGCGAGTGTCATTCCTAAATTTATTTACCAGTGAATCTAAACATAAATGGGTTTCTGTTAATGGTGTTCCTCCTAAAGAATAATTTCCAATATTTGTGATTGTTTTACCAGAAATTGATGCTGGATCAATTGAAAGTTGTCCAGACAACTTCCCTATATAATTAAGAAAGATTGAAGACATCTTTTTAAAATCTGATGAATTCATTCTAGAACTTAACAATTCATACAACTTAAAATTAGGATGTATTCCTAAACTATGTTCATTTTTTCCAACATAATGATCGAAAAGAGCGGGTTTATTATGTCCATATTTAGGATTTTCGGAATTTCTGAATGTATCAACAAATCCATATAAAACAAATGGAATATTTGATTGTTTACAGAATAATATTAATTCAAAAGCCTTTTCTTTAGCTCCTGAAAGATATGAATACATAGAACCAGATAGATCCATAATAAAAATTAATCCATTATTCTTTCCATTTGGTTTGATTTCTGAAGTCTTAAAAATCTCATTATTATATTTGTATGAATATAATTTGTTTGTATCTAATTTTCCAGTCTTAAATGTTAAAGTCTTATTGTATTGAAAAGCTTTTTTTCTCATTTCAAATAATTGTTTATGTAATGAGATATTTGCTTTATGATTCTTATTAAAATTCTTGATCGGATTATTTCGATCTAAATCAAAATCATCATCTTCCGCTGAAAGATCCGGCAAATTAAATTTTTCAAAATCCACTTTAATTGATTCAAATGGATAAATGATATTATTTAAATTTGGAGATGGTATGTCAACATACTGTAACATTGAACTGGTATCAACTAATTTTGATAGTGATTCAGCCAAATCTCTATTTGTCTTAGATCTAGACGGTTCATTATCGTCTTGTGATTTAGAACCAGTCGAACCACCAATTTTATTACTAGTTTCTTTTTTCGTTTTGGAATCGGATTCTGATTCCTCTTTTTTTACTGATTCTTGTTCTTCATTATTTCCGGAATCACCGTTATCAGGTTTTTCTGGTTTTTCTGGTTTTTCTGAGTTATTAT
>Ga0208600_1000014_pt1 | contig 25366 bp, 42 predicted proteins | sample LakMenEpi08Oct12_FD_150681 | JGI IMG/M metagenome (GOLD analysis project Ga0208600, IMG submission 150681) | Freshwater microbial communities from Lake Mendota, WI - 08OCT2012 deep hole epilimnion (SPAdes) | ecosystem: Environmental > Aquatic > Freshwater > Lake > Epilimnion/Euphotic zone ... | reverse complement strand
GAAACCCGCCACTGCACCCAACCGACTTCCCAGAATTTCAAACAATCATCGAGGAACTAGGTGGACTCGATGCCCGTGTTGACCTACCACCTGAAGACATTACCGAATAATCATATGAAAACTACCGCACTCGGCATTCTTACTATCGTCGCCACCCTTTCTAGCGTTGGCATTCAAATCCTCAAAGGTGGAGCACCCGACTTCATGGGCGCATTCGCCGCTGTCACCGCAGGCATCGGCCTCATCAAAGCACGGGACAACAAATGAGCGCAGACTCAGCACGGGACGCAGCACACGGCATTGTGGGCAGCGTAGTACCAGTTCTCGGCCTTGTCACCTCCCTGCAAGAGCAGATCGAGTGGGGCATGCGTGTGACCTCGCTGGGGATCGGCATCATTGTTGGCTTGATTTCTGCCTACCAGTTGCTTAAAAAGCGGTGAGTAGGTCAAGGTGGTCTTGACCTATGGTGTAAAGTTCAACCATGCAATACCACCAGATCATTGAGCTACAGAAGCGGGTAGGAGCCACTCCAGATGGATTCTGGGGGGAGAAGTCTATCGCCGCATGTAAGAAGTACATGGAGTCATTGATGCCAAAGGATCATCCTTGGCCGACTTCAGATCAAGCGGCACTAACCAAGTTTTACGGGCGACCGGGTGATGAGTCTATGCTCGTAGCCCTTGATGTCCATGACCTCGGGCTTCGTTATGATGGCAAGGATGTCAAAACCCTACGCTGTCACCATAAGGTCGCTCCCAGCCTTCGCCGCATCTTGGAAAAGATTGCCGCTGGGCCTCATGCGTGGGTCTTAAAGAAGTACGCAGGGGTCTACAATTACCGCCCTATGCGAGGGGGTTCCCTCCCATCTCTCCATGCCCGTGGAGCCGCTATAGACCTAGCCTACGACACTAACGGGAATAGGGAGCATTGGCCGTCCAGGTCTGATATGCCGATTGAAATCATGGAGATTTTCGCCAAAGAAGGATGGAAGAATCTTGGCTGGGCTATCGGTAGGGACGCAATGCACTCGCAAGCATCACGATGAAAATCCCCCCATCAGTCAGCATTGGTGGGCAGGAGGTCGAAATCGTCATCGAAAAAGATCTAGCGGAATATGGTCTTTTTTGTCTTGACGACATGCGTATTACCCTTCGTAGTGCGGACACAGACATTATGGAGTCCACATTACGCCATGAGATGATGCACGCTGCATTCAGTATTGCGGGTATCTCTCACTCGAAAACATTTGAGGATATGGAAGAGTGTGTAGTCCGTTGTCTTGAGAACATCTTTTTCCCTGCGTGGGAGAAGGTGATCGCCAAACCAAAACGAAAAACAAAATGAGCTACAAAAAGTTCCTCGTCGCAGCAGATAACCACGGCTGCCTAGTTTCGGAAGAAGCTAAAAAGAAGATACTCGACTTTGCGAAAAGTTGGAAACCCAACTACAAGATCCACCTCGGCGACCTGTGGGATTTCTCACCACTCCGTAGAGGCTGTAGCCCAGAGGAGAAGGCAGACGGGATCTCTGAGGATTACCAGATGGGTCTGGAGTTCCTAGACGCATTCAAGCCCGACTACCTTACCCTTGGGAACCATGACGACCGCATCTGGATGAACTCCACCAAGTGTGCTGACGGAATGCTTCGTGAGCATTGCGCTAAACTAGCTCAAGCCTCTGAGGACGAGTTCCGTAAGCGCAAGATCAAGTGGGTTCCTTACCATGTGAGTAAATACCTAATGCTTCCCGAAGGTGGGCCAAAGTTCATCCACGGGTTCCGCGCTACGATGTACCCAGCTAAGAGCCATTTTGAGAACTGGGGGCCGTGCATTCATGGTCATGTCCACAAACCCGATGTCTATGTAGCTCGCCACATTGAAGGCCAATCCTCGTTTAGCGTTGGATGCCTTGCCGACATCGACCAGCTATCCTACGCCGATAGAACCCCAGCTAAACTGGCATGGCGCAATGGATTCCTCTACGGAATGATCAACGAGAAGACTGGATCATGGCAGGCTTGGAATGTCATCAAGGAGGGGAACGACTGGATCTCCCCGATGGGCATCCTGTAGCCGAGCGACCACATGAAACCAATGTATCCGAACGACAACAATGAAAACGAAACAAGCACTGACCGCATTAGAACAAGCATTGAAACTAACTGCTATCGAGCAGCCTAAACGCGACGATGAGTTCACTACGTCCGAGTTTGCCGACAAGGCTGACATGCACCCTGAGAGCGCACGAAGGCTACTGCACCGCGCGGTAAAGGAGGGTAAGTTCGCCCTGCGCAAGACCTCCAAAGGTCATTACTATTCCATTAAGTGACGGATATGTACGATTAAGTACACATTTTAGCAACTTATTGGCTGAAATGCCACACATTACATCGAATTGTGTGCAAGCGTACGCAATTACGGACGGAATGTGTCCATTTCTGCATAAAAGAAACCTCCCTTGGTGCGCATCGTAGAGAGGCGTGGGAGGTGTTGTTGACTAGATGCTACCCTGTTTCCTGTAGCTTGTCCAGTTGAAGTGTAATCCAACCCCGTTCTCACGGATTCTATCCAGCACAGCCGCTGATAGCTTGGAGGCAAACTCCTCCCGCGAGTGGTTGGAAATAAGGATAGTGGGCCGTTCATTCTGATAACGAGCGTCGATAATACTGGTGATCTTCCTGTCCTCGAAGGGAGTCTCGCCCCGCTCCTGGAACTCATCCAGCACCAGCAGACCTGCGTCAGTGTACTTCTTGACTAAAGATAGCTCCGATTGCTCCGAGTCTGGACGGAATGTGTCCTTGATCTCCATGAAAAGGTTGACCGCCGTGGTGTAAATAGCGGGTCTTTCCTTCTTGCCGGCGTTCCAGCCCATTCCACCTATCGAAAAATGTGTATCCTTTGGTACGCATTTCTTGGCAAGCTCGTAGGCCATGCGGGTCTTGCCTGTGCCATTCGTCCCGTACATCACCACAATGCCCCCAGAATCGACCGTAGCGAGGGCTAGGCGGTAATGACCCCACCAATCGTCTCCAACGCATTCTGGGGCATCCTCGTAGCGTTTAGGAAACCCTTTGAGAGTATTCATGCCTTACGCCCCCTTCTGCGGAATGAGGCATCTAGAACATCCGTGAGCTGGTAGAACTGCCGCTTGGCCTTGTACTCGTCCCAGTTCACCTCCCGTGTCGGCTCGATAGCCTCCGATTCTTGGGTGCGGATTAGCCTCTCGACCGCACTTGAGAGCGAACAATCCAGCCTCTTGGATAAGCTGTCCACCCGCTTGAATGTCTCCACCGAGAGGGAGACTCGGATGTTAATCTTCTTGTCTTGGAGCTGGTTCCGTTTCCTCCCCGACCCGAAGCCGAATTTCCGCTTCTGGTTCAGCTTCCTGTTCGATGGTTGCTTTTCTAAAGATTCGTTCATAGTTTTCGTTGTATCGTTTGGTATCTACTCGTCTGGGTGAGTCGCCCTTTCCAGCACTCATGGTGGTTATTTCATGGATTTTGAGCCGCGACATCTCCATTTTTTTCTGGAAAGTCTATTTGGTGAGTTTTCGTCGTCCTTCCAGTCCCCTTTAATCTTCGCGGAGCGAGCACAATACGCATCGCCTTTGGCCGTACCTGGCCGAATCCTATCGCCGCCATCTGCTGCTTTACCCGCCTGTCCGTACTTAACCGTCTTTGTTCTACCCGTTTTTGGGTTCTTTACTTTTTTCTCAAATCTCTTTTCCATATGTATAAATTGTATCAGATTCTACGAGAAATTCAATAGCCACTCTTTAGCTCCTTGATGCCTCGATCTAGGCTATCTTGTCGCCATTGGATGCGCTTGATTGCCGTCTCGATCTGAGCTTCTAGGTCTAGGGCTTGTTCCCGCCAGCGTTGGGCCTCTGCTCGCCACAGATCACGCTCTGCCATGAGCTTGGCCTCACGCTCTGACCCCATGCCTAGGAGTCTAGCTTGCTCTTCTCCTTCCTTGCGTTCCTCGTCGCGCTCGGCTTCTGCTTTTTGAATGGCCACTAATACACTGTCGATAGCTTCTCCGATTTCCCGTGGATCTGGTTGCTCCATATCCTCATTGCCCCTTCGCCACAGATTAAAATCACGCAGGACTTGGATTGCTTTTTCTGTTTTCATAGCTTCTCCTCCAGCTTCTCGATTTCTTGGATGATCTTATCAATGGCGTTCTCAATGAATGGCCATTCCTCAACATTGAGCTTAATGGATTGCTCGTCCCCCTCTTGAGGGAATTGCTTTATCTCAATAAAAGGCCCAGCAGCTTCGTCCACGATGCTAATTTCAGTAGCTTGATAGCTAAAGATCGGCTCGCCTTTTGGCAGTACGGTTATTCTTGATGTTATTCTATTCATGGTTGTTAAAGGTTCCACCTTGTCGGACGCTGGGTGGTGCAGCGACAATGAACTAGGCTACCGACATGCCCGATTGTATTAAGCGGCAAGACGATAGCGAGCAAAGATCTTGCCGTTTTGCTTTACGCTGTCTGTAAGGATCGGGAACCCCGCATTGCGAAGCTCGTTGATCCGTGCCGATAACCTCATGCATCCCCATTTATTAAGGGCTTGCAGGGCGGTGATGGTCTTCCCCTTGAGGAGCCATGATTCTAGTTTGTGTGATACGCTCATAGTATTAGTCTAGTCTTGGTACTTCAAACTCGAACTTGTCATCAAGTTCCGTCATAATTGCCGAATGAATCTCGCTTTCCAGCAAGTCCTCGGATGGTTCGTCGGTGTGTTTATGGGCGCGTCGAATCCCATAACGAATCCCGTTTTCGATGCATTCTCTGATGATGTTATACATTCTCGGTTTCATGGCTTTATTGTTGTTTGTTGTTTCAGAACGGTTTGGAATGCTCACGAAGAGCCTCCTCTGCCGTTAAGACCTGTCTGACCGCGCTAACGAAGGATCTAGCATCCTCCTGCGATGTCAACTTGGAAAGTTCCTTCTCAAGGCAATAGATGCATTCCCTGCCGCCTCTCGCACTATTCCCGCATCCATTACAGCATACGGAGAATGTCGATGGCCACCTTGGATTCTGATACCAGATATCTGCGATGAGGTTCTCAATCTCTTGGTACTTCTTCATGTTTTCTAGATACTTATTCCTGTGGCCCATCGTCATTCCGTCAATGATCATGGCTTCATCCTTTCACTGCGGCGAGGGCTTGTCGTGCTTGAACTCTCGCTGGGTCGTCCTGCAATGCTGCCAAACCTGCTGTTCTTTCTAGTCTATCTAAAGCCTCCGCCAGCCTATCGCGTTGCTCGCGCAGTTCGTAGACTTCTCTAGGTGTCCAATCCACGTCACAGCCGCATTCGCAACCGCATCGTGCTGAACATTCGCATCCTTCTCCTGGTATGTATTTCTCTTTCATTGTTTTGTTCCGTATAGTGCTATAAGTAATGCGTCCGCCGTAGCGTGAATTATCTTCTTGTCTGGGAATAGCTCTTGGGCCCTCTGCTTGGAAATGTTCTTGTTGCCTTTCGTCATGCAACCCATAGCCTTCTGCCAGACTTGTGGGCGCACACGCTCGAAGGGTATTCCTGCGGCTGTGAGTGCCATCTCAAGGTTGCCGTAGCCTCGTCCAAAGCTGAAGCTGGACACCACGCCCATTTGCGGACTGCTGGAGACCGCTTCTAGGTAGGCCTTGTACTTGCGCCCGTCAATCGCTGACCTTGGGAAGTTGGTGATGTCGCAAATAAGCTCCCACAAGTCCTGTAAGGTGTCTGGCATCTTCTCGACGCAAGATTTCCCTCGCTCGTCAATCCAAGCGATTGCGCCGCTGGCTCCAACATCAATTCCTATGGTGATTCTACTCATTCCACAATTTCAGCTTTAGTTTCTTGGCCAGTCCTATCACGGCATCCACCTCTGTCTCGTCGGAGTTGTTGAAGCGGGTTTCAGTCTTGTACGCCACCCATTTTCCATCATCGCGGCGCATTGTCTTGATTCCCTTCTTCTCCTGCCACTTGAGGCGAGGTGAAAGCTCTTCTGGCAGGTCGTTAAATAGCAACTCCATAGTTCTTGGCTAGGCGTTTGAGTGCTTCCATCAGACCGCTCTTGCGATGCTTGGGAGATGCCAAGGCAGACATGAGGGACACGGTTAAATGCGGATCGCTGCCAATGGCGCGAACTGGTTTGTAGATTTGTTTCAGTTTCATAGTGTTATTCTTTGATCGTGTTTAGTTCTTTTTTATCGCGCCAGACTTCAAGACCCCTGCCGGTATCCACAAGGGAGAAGTTGCATCCCCTCATGTCTCGCAGGACGGTGCGAAGCCATCTCATTTCGTGTTCATAGTCTTCTCTGTACGGGCGAGTGAGTGGAACATGTCCCAGACGCTCTGCCTCCATTGGTGTCAACATTTCAATCATAAGTTATGTAAGTAAATATATTTAGGAAAATTGGTCAGCTTCACTCATGCAGAACAATCCACATGAAATCTTTGGATCTTGCCCTCGAGGCGGCCCTGCTGGTATCTCATCTAGTGGCATCTCAACGCGAGTCCCGTTCTTGGTAACTCTGTTTATGATGTATCCAAACTCTCTTTCCAGTTTAGCCATTCGATTGAATTGCTCCGGGAAGTGGAGTCGAACGCGCTTCCAGTAATCCACGCTATCCCTGGCTTTTACGCATCCAATGCAGTTGTTATTTCGGAATCCCAGCTTGTACATTTCTGGCAATTCAATGCCAACCCTGTCGAGCATCCCCAAGCAGTCGCTCTTGTCTAGATGACCATCAATCAATGGGCATTCGATAATTCTCTCTGGGTTGTCTTTCTTCCATCTGTCGAGTCGATGCTTTTCGTCAGCCGTATATCCAAACACCTCAACATCACCTATTTTCCATATTCCGTTGGCTGGTTCCTTTTTCATTGCACCAGTACATGGCGCACCTTGAGGGGAACAAAGGAATCTTTTCTTCTCAAATACCTCCCAAATATTGGAGTATTTGTCGCTCTTGAGTGTGGTTATTTTCAAGTTGAACCACTTCTCACAATCGGAAAGGAATCGGTGGTTATCTGGATGCTCGCTCCCTGTGTCCGTGTAGAACACTTCAACGGCATCTCCGTATTTTTGGATAGCTAGTTTTGTTGCGACAGCGGACGCGGCTCCACATGAGAACCACGATACAACACGACCAGTTGGTCGTATCTCTGTCTTTTCGTTTTCAATCATAAGTATTATCGGAAAGTGGTTTGCCCTGCGATGAACCCTCGGGCCAAGGAATGGATACCCATCTTGTCATCACTCAAGATTCCCACATGCTAAAAAGGCACATCATCGAGTGGATCATCCCACTTGTCGGGATGGAGAGTCGCCTTAATCACGCTTGGCTTCTGTGCCTCCCAGTCAACGATCTTGCAGTTGCCAAGGATCGGGCCTTTCTCTCCTGCGGCCTTGCGCTCTTTGCTGATCTTCTGGACTACAAATCCATCGTATCCGTACTTGTCCTTCTCTTCACGAATCAGAACCGTGACGGAGAGGTATTTCTTTCCGTTCTTTGGTGACTCATACAGAGCGGTCTTGTCGATCTTCGTTGTATCCAGGCTAATGTCTATTGTTTGCTTCATGGTGTATTGTTATTTTGTTTATCTTTAGAGTAAAGTTGAGTGAGATACTCTTGTGCCTTCTCTTGAAATTGTTCGTCGTCATCATAAAATGACCACGATTCCATATCTTCAAGGCTAACCACCTTATGGTGGGTGGTCGCCCCATCTAGCCAAGAGAAAAGAGACACGAGGTAATGATTTCCGCCTATTGCGGTTTTTACCTCGCCCTGCTTCCCGTCACCGATGAATAGCATTTTTTCTAGTTTCATATTGTTATTTGATTGCCCATTTTGGGAATGAGAGTTCTTGGATTCCTTCAACTGCCTTGGGGAACATCTTCTCCGAGACACATTTCTGGTATTTGGCTATGGCGTTCATGTATCCGATTCGCCCTTGCTCGATGAAATCACCGGACAGGTTGACGATTGCGGTTTCATAAGGCGCAGATGTTTCGACAAAGGCAAGCACAAAATTCGTGCGCTCTAGTCCCGTGGCGGCGTTGAACAGGTCGAGGTAGAGGGCGGCTTGCCAATGGTAGCCTCGGCGCACTACAAGGGACGCTAGGTCGTCAGCTTTGCCAATGCTGGAGGTGGTCTTGATGTCCACCAAGTCATCCCCTGCCTGTGGCACTAGGTCAATCATCCCGCGCACCTTGGTTTCCCCTATCTGCGAGTAGACGGCAACCTCGGTCTTGTAGCCTGTGACAAACAACGGCTGGAGGTCAAGGTCATTGAGGATCGACTCCGCGCATTCGCTGGCAGCGTTGAGTTGGGCTTGCGTGATGCAGACCTTACCTTGTGCCGTCATCGAATCCCGCCATTCCTGCGCCGCTTTGGTACGAAACGAGTCGTACTCACTCACGGCATAGGTTTCGGCGTACTCGGTAGGCGTAAGAGCAAGGCAATGCACGAGGCTCCCGAACTCCATCGCCGGTGTTGCCTCCTTCGGTCCGCTATGGAACCATTTCCAAGGGCTTTGGTCGAACTCCCAGAGCATGCTTTTTGACACATACCCGCCCAAGTTGGAGGGGCTTGCGCCCCCCTCGTAATACTTGCGCCCTAGGTTGTAGACTAGCTCACTCATCGCTCCATCCTTCCCACTTGTTAATGGTTCTGAGAAATGCTTCAGCGCGTTGGGCTGCGGTTGCGCAAAAAAGATCAGGATACATTCCAGCTTCGGGACTCTCGATGTAACACATTTCCATCTTTGTTTTAGGTAAGGTAATCCTATCGAGTTTATTTCCGTAGTTGTAAAGTTGTTCTTTTGTCAGCACCTTCTCAGCCTCATGCATGGCGTTGAGGTCATTGCAGTAGTCGGGGATTTCATCCATCGGCCCTTGTTCGTTCTTCAGTTTCCCAATTAGAGAGCCATCACACGCTTTAACAAGTAACCACCCACACGCTTCTGCAATTGCTATGTTGATTTGTTCGTCACTCATGGTTCTACCTCCTTGACCATGTTCTGGAACGCTTCTGCGATCTTGTCGGCGTGGGGTTTCGCGTTCCCCTTGGGTTTATCCTCTACAACCTGTGCCTCGACAACCTCAACGGGTTCTGGATCGGGTTCTGGTTCTGCCACGAACGGGTTCACCTTCGGGGTCACATTGCGTGGAGGTTCTGCAAAGTCTCGCACCTCGTCCTGCGTGTACATGCCCAGCGACATGTCCGAGGCGTAAGCACGGCTCCAGAATGAGGCGGCGCGGTAGCGGAGCATTTGCCCAGGCATCGTAAGCCACTTCGACCCGTTCTTTGTGCTCCAACCTTCCTTCTTTGCCATCTCCAGCGTGATGCGCTCACCCTTGAGTTCTTCACCAGTTGCCATGTCACGCGCGACAGCGTAGCAGGATGTTGGGGTTTCGTCGTTGTCCATCACGAAGCGCAAGGGAGAGAATTTCCCACTAGCGTTGATCATGCCGATCAGTGCCGTTGCGCTCCAGCTTGGCCGCCCGTGGATAATGGCGAGGTTTTGCGTGACCATCAGAGGGTCGAGCCTTGTCCGCTTTGCCACATTAAGGGCAATCGCGCAGTTTGCTACATTGCCAGCAAAGTCCTTGGGGACTAGGGTGCTTTTAGAGAGCATCATCGCTTGCCGTTGCACAAGCTCGAATGCCTGCGTTTCGGCTTGAACCTGTGCCAGAATGCCCGTGTTTTGTGCTTCCTGCGGCACAATCGCATCTTGTTTTGTTTCGTCGTTTTCCATAGTTTAGTCGTGGTTATTTTTCTTTCTCAACGGATACATCAGCATCTGGGTATTTGGCCTTGATGTTGGAGGCAAACTCCATCGCCTCGTCTTCCGTTTTGTTTAACAAGGTGTGAACCATTTCATGGTTCTTCCCGAATATAATCGTTATTTCGTAGTTGTGTTTCATAGTATTAGGCAAAGAGAAATTCTGCTTTTGCTTTTAGGTTCTCATAGGCGTTGGCGACTGCTGCCGCCCCCGTCCTCCTTAAATAGTTCAAGACAACCTCGTCGGCATCTATATGCGCCGATTCAGCATCGAATGAGTCGATTGAGGCAAGGTCAAAGATAGCCTTTTCAATCTGCGCCTGTTGTTGTTGTTTTGTCGTTTCCATCGTCGATTCTGTTTAGTTCGTTTAGTTGCTTTGCGATGTGCCTCCCCACCGCAACGGGGTCAAATAAGGGCATTCCTTCCCTCATTATGTGTGGTATGTAGCCATCTGCGGCCCATAGGGCAACAACGGCTGGAGGCAGTTTCAAGTCATCTGCCATCTCTTGCAAGCTAAAAAGTCGGGTCATGCTATTTTTTCTTTTGGGGTTTCTGTTTCCATAGAGGCTTCATTGACCAGGCGTTGGAGGCACTCGCGCACCTTGTCGGCAAAGCGGTCGTCATGCTCGATCAAAAACCGCACACGCTCCCGTGCGTGCATTACCGCCCCGTGATGCCGGTCGAGTCGGTAGCCGGTTTCTTGGAGTGAATGGTTCTCGCTCCAAATAGTCGCCACCAGTTGCCTAGGCTCCACCCACCGCGCAAAGCGTGACCGGCAGAGGATCTGTTCTGGCGTGACGGAAAAGACCTCGGCAACAATGCGAACGAGGAACGCGAACTTGTCCGCCTCGGTGTCCTCGTAGAGTTTCCAATTAACCTTCATGCCGCGCCCCCTTTCGGGTTGTTGTCGTCCTCATGGATCACATAGGCCGCCCAGACCGCCACAGATAGCAGGGACGAGCCGTAGAATGCCCACATTTTCCACTTTGTCGGGGCTTCGAAGAGCGAATCCACGAAAAGGAAAAGGAACAGGTGACCGAAGATAGCCACCGCCAAGATCATTTGCTTTTTCATGGTTCAGAGTAAAATGGTTTGGATTTTTCCGTCAATTCCATCGCCTTCCAGGTAGAATTTCCCGCTTTCAATCTCAACGCCGAGGTGAATAAATTTTCCGTTGCATTGGACTGGGTATTCATAATAAAGAAGGCCTTTTGGAAAATCCATTTTCTCGCGCCTTTGCTTTAAGCGATCAAATGAAAACGCAAGGTCTTTGATGAATTGCTCGATCATGCCGCCGCCTTTCCGTTTGATCTCTCGATTCTGCGGCAATGGCGAAGCATCTTGGCAACCTCTCGCCGCTCGATGTTCACCCCATAGCACCCGACCATTAGGGACGCATAACGCCCCCACGGATCGCGGTTTGTGATAAGGTGGACTCGTTCATTGAATGCAGGGCTTGCCATTTGGTAGTCATGCCGTGCGCCGTTTCGTTTTGCTTTTTCTAGTGTCATTTTCGTTTCGTTCGTTTGTAGTTTATTCCATGCTCCAATCGTCAGTCGGCGGGTCGATATGTTTCCGCCCCCATAGCATCTCCAGTCTGTGAAGGTCGATGCCAAGGCATGCCAAGACATCAGCATAGGTTTCCGCATCGATGCCGCAAAGCGCGGCCTTGTCGTTTGCGTGGTACTCCATGAGCAACGGAAACATTTCGTGATCTTCGTGGTGGTCGATATCATCCGCCGCTTTTTGGATGCACTCCAAAACCCAGGGCGCATCATCCGTGGACACCCCTGCCCCCGTGATAAGGGCAAGGGCTTGCGTTTCCCATTGGGGCATCATGGCTTGCCACCTTTCCCGTTTATGCTTTGCAAGTAGGTTTCCACTGGCACGGCGTAAAAGTCGGGTTTCAATAGTGCAACCTTGCGCGGATCGTAAATTTCCGCCACGCCCTTTCCCGTCCGCTTGTCGATGATGATCCATGAATTAGTCATGCGTCACCCCCTTTCGCCTTGGAAATGGCCGATTCTACAATCTCACGGCAGACGCGGCAAAGGTCGGCTAGGTTTTCCCGCTGCATCTCTACGCTTTCGGGCGACAGCCCAACGGCTAGGGACTCCAACGCGGCGAGCATTTCAGGCGCGGCAGCGATCAGGCGGGCGTTTGCCCACATTTCGTCCACGCTTTCAACGCTGGGCCAGCCTTTGCTTTTTGATTGTTGCTGGACTTGCGCGATGATCTTTTCACCTTGCGAGATATAGGTATGGGTAAAATCCCAGCTTTCCCCATCGTCCTCGGTTACCGTCATCGTCTGCGCGTTTGCATAGGCTCGATGGATGCACCATGGGCCTTGCGTGTGTGTGTGTGTTTTCATGTTTTCCTTATTTGTTTTTTACTTCAACAATCAGATTCCCATCCGACACCGTGGCGGTGATTTCCGCCCCGTCGGTTTTCCTTGTGGCTTCCACGGTGTATCCGTTGCCGGTGTTCCACACCGCCGCGTCTGGATAGTTTCCATCGGCGGTAAGCAGGGTTTGCAATTCAAGTGCGTCCAATAGTTTCATCGTTTCGGTGTGTTAGGGTTAGAATGAAGAAACGATGATACCGCCCTCGAATTCAATCAGCGTCCCGTGGTCTTCGATGTAGTCCCGCACGGCGTTCTCCACTTCCCATTCCTCTTCCTCGAATTCATCGCCGCTCATGGCTATTTCCAATCCTAGGGCATCAGCTGCTTGCCTATTGTCGCCGCCGAAATATTCATCCGCGAAAGCCAAGAGGCTCTTGTATTCGCTGAAATCGCATCGGATTGCCACATGGTCAAACTCCATTTCCTCGCCCGTACCTTCTTCGAGTTCTTCGAGGTATTGAGCAAGGGCGAATGCACCTGCGCGGCTCCAATTTGCGCTTCCATCGTCGATTAATTCATGTGCAATTTGGCTTGTTGTCATTGTCTTTTTCATCGTTGTTTTTTTCTATTGTTTAGTTTGTTTAAGGTTGGCACTCGCTGGCAGTTCCCGCCGTCGGTTGTGAGTTTATTGACACTTGCTAGCAATGCAAGCGGGTTTTTGATTTATTTTTGGAGGCTCACGGGTTCACTGGCGCGGAGCCGCGTTTCGATGTCAGATGGCCCGCCAAAGCACCCGCTTGTGATGGCGATGGCAAGGGCAAGCAAGGCAAGCAAGGCAAGGCAAAGGAAGAGGTTGGATAGTTTCATGCGTCAAATGGTAAGATGGTGAGCTTGCAATCATTCTCTGCAGCATAGTCGTGCGCGAATTCTGAATCCCACTCTGTCCCGATGTAGTCGCCGCCATGCGTCTCTAATAGGAACTTGCAGGGCTTGGCTGGCAACTCTGGCAGCGGCTCGACTAGGTGAGGCTTTCCCGCCATGCGAAACCCCGCATTCATGCGGACAACCTTGGCGCGGTTTACCTTTGCGGATTGGAATGCCTTTACTTCTATTTGGGCGACTTGATACGCGTTCATGCCACACTCCTTTCCATGCGTCGATTCAAATACGCCACGGCACGCGCCAAGCGTGAAAAGTGAGCATCTGAAACACTTGCAAGACCCTCTTGCATGGAGTCGATGAAATATCTTCGGAGTTTGTTCGTTGTCATCTTGTATCGTGGTTTGGTTTGGTTTGGTTTAGGCTTCGACAGCCTCGCCGTATGCAGATTCAATTGGTTCGCCAGTGTGAGCGCAAGTCATGGAGTCATCTTCCCAATTGACATCACACCCAATCACGCGCCATCCATCGCCTACCTTGTGGCGCATGCTCCAAATCACGGACTTGAGGTTTTCCCTCACGGCTCCGAATGAGAGAGCCGCCCCATCGTCCGTGATGAAGTAGAGTGGATATCCGCCCGGCCATGCGAATTCGCCGTTACGAAGTTGGGACTTAAGTTGGTTTGTTGTGTATTGTTTCATCGTGGTTGTTTGGTTATTGTTGGCGTGCCGTTATTGCTGGCAACACAAGGAACATGAATCATGGCGGGAAGATTGCCAATAAAAAATGCCAATAACTCAAAAATAAATTTATCGAATAGTGTTGACAGCTCACCAAACCCTTTATTTCCAAGCGTTTCCCTCAAATCCAATCCATGAGAAAATCTCACGGCCAAGGCCAAACTTTCAGCCCATGGGAAAAGCAAACCGCCAAGGAACCAAACATCCAAGCGTCTAGAGCTTCTTGTTAAGTGAAGGAAGGAAGCAAAGCAAGGAAGGAAGAAGAAGCAAAGGGAAGAACCAAGGGCATTGGAATATCACATGACCCATTGGGAAACCCGTTCACCTATTCAATAAAAGCAATCACCGCGCTTAAGGCTTATAACAAAGCTTCATGTCTTGACGCGTCGCACGATCTCCTATGGTCGATCGGCTTTGGCTTTCGGAATGCACAGCAATTATATCCATGAGCGAAAATCCGTCAAGCTTTTTTATTGTTCACACATGTTGGCAATCATGCTATGACCACAACCCATGCCACACGCCAGGTTAATACCTTACCAATCCACTACAGATTGTATGCTCTAACATTAGCGCGTCACTCATGATTCCGGCGATGATCACGCGAACACTGGCCAAGCGAACACTGCTCGAATGAACACTGCTCACTTGAACAGGGGGGAGGGGGTCGACCGGCGAAATGTTTTTATCATTGCCATCCATCCACCAGCCCCAGAAAAATTGTTACAATGGGGCAGTTACCTATTATTGGAGATTGTTGGTGTGATTCGGCGTTAGTGGGTTGGTTCCCGTTCGGGGTTATTTGTGGATAGGTCTAGTGTATTGTGCTTAAATGTGCTAGATAGGTAACATTTGTGTTTATGGTTGACATTATGTGTGGTGTTGTGGTAATTGGTTGTGTGAGCGCGAGATGGACTTGTGCTTGATAACTTATTTATATTATGCCTAGAGGCGATTCATACGACCTGCAAGGTCAAGGCGGTGGACAAGTGTACAACGCTGGAAACAGTGCTGTAGGCCCGTTCCGTTGGGTTCAGTTTGTAAACGACACGGTGTTGAGTGCAATCTCTGCGCCTAACCTTACGGATTCTGGTTCCAAGTTGATTACCATTACGATCCCTGCTGGGTTCGGCCTTGGTGGTACGATCAACAGCTTTACCGTGACATCTGGTGTTGTTATTGGTTACCGCGCCTAATGTCGCAGTTCCGATCCACTGGTGGGTTAGATGACGCGATTGCCGATGCTGGTGATCGTGGGTTCTATGGTGTTAACCGTAGGCTTCAGCTTAACCAGTTACAGGAGGGTGAGGTTAGGGAGAGCCTTAACGGGCGGATGGAGGGTTACTGGAAGCCTCGTAAAGCAGTCATTGCCCAGAAGACCAGTCTGACTACTGCAGGCACTCCGTTGCGGCTGCCGTTCTATTTAATCGATACCAGCAAGAGCATTACTTCGGCATCGGTTACAGCTGGCGTTTTAAGCCTTACGATTACTGGTCATGGCTTTGCGGCTGGAACTAATGGTTATGCCACTATCTCTGGCCTTGCTGGCAATGTTACGATTGATGGGGTGCGTGAGTTGACCTATGTTGATGCAGACACAATGAGCTGTGTTGTGGCTGGTCTTACGACTATCAGCGACCAGACTGGAACACTTAGTGCGACCTTAATCAATGACAATGTAGTGTCTGACGTGCGTGCCTCTTGCTTGTTTAGCAATCCAAATGAAACCAATAAGGAGTACATCCTTGTGGCGACGAATGCTGGGGTTAAGAAGATCGAGGTATCCAAGCTAGCGGATGCTGGTACGGCTGGGGTCACAGATTTGACCTTCCCTACTGGCATTACCTTGGATGCTGGGGTCGAGGTGTCAATGATACAGGTCTTCGATAAGGTAATCATCTTCCGTGGTGGGCAATCTGCGTTGCAATGGGATGGGGTTAGCACCCAGTTCTACAAGGTTCCCGGTGGCCCGTACCAAGCAGGTAAGGACTACACTAAAAACAACAACATTGTAATTTCAAATGGCGCTGCCACAATTGAAATAGATGACGCAGACCTACAGGCATCTAGTGGTATTGCGGTTGGAGGGGGTGGGTCAACTATTGTTTTGCCTCACTTCTTTGATGATGGATTTAAACCATCTGTATTAAATGACTTTTATAATGATGCAACCCTTGTAATATCTGGGACAACCTACACGGTTTCAGATTATGTTGGAGCAACAAGAACGCTAACTCTTTCCACTGGTACATTTACCAGTGGCACAAATTACACATTCACGGCACTAAAAGACAACCCATTTTCTATTGGGCAGTCATTAAGGCTCACCCAGACATCAACAGCATTTAAAGTCTTAAATGTTGGCGATATTCTCAATGTGTCTGCTATTCCAACATACAATACTTGGCGGTTCTTTACGAGCGAGCCAGATGTGTCGTCGCACACGATCCACTACTCGCAACAAGAGTCCATTGGTCTTGGATTCTCCTACATGCCCGGCCCACCTTGGGCAACTTACTTCCAACGCCGCCTGTGGGTTCCATACCTGTACGAGAATGGTGGCACATTGACATCATCGACCTATACGAGTCGTGGAATCTCCGATGAAATTATCGCGTCTGACATTCTGGACAGTAATACATATGATCGGGTGCTGAATCAGTTCCGCATTTCTGGTGGCACGGCTGACTATGTGGTGGCTATGCATGGGTTTTACGACGATGCGTTAGTGGTAATGAATCGCAACAGCATTCATGCGGTTGTTGGCACTCAAGGGAGTCTTGCCGACACCGTGGTTAAGGAACTAACCAGCGAGGTAGGTTGTTTGTCTCGAAAGTCCGTTGTAATGCAGGCTAACAACTTGATATTCCTGTCTGATAACGGGGTTTACGCCCTCACCTTCCTTAACGATTATAACCTTCGTGGTACGGAGGAACCGCTTTCAAAGAACATCCAGCCATATATTGACCGCATCAACGCTAGACTAGCTGGAAATTCTACTGCGGTTTACTACGACAACAGGTATTACCTTGCGGTTCCGCTGGATTCTGTGGTTGGTGCTGACGATGCACAGGGGAATAACGCTATTCTGGTGTTCAACTTCTTGAATAAGGGCTGGGAGTCTCTTGACACCTATGGAAGCTCTGGTTTTTTGATTACAGACTTTGTAACTGCTGGTGCTGGGGTAAGAAACGACCTTTATGCTGTATCATCTAGTGGTGGAATCCACAAGATGGAAGCAGCAGACGCACAGGATGACAGCATATCCTCAGAGTTTGGAAGCACAACCATTGATATTGAGCCAATTAACTCTTCTTTGACCACCCGTGGTTACGACCTTGGGACACAAGAGCGCAAAAGGTTCACGGATTTCCAGACACAGATACAATCTTTCCCTGCTGGGTCGCCATCTACATTTAATGTTTCATTTTCAACCGAAGATCCAGACAATGCCTTTCCGATAGGTAGCACTAACGAGCTAATTGGTGACTTGTCTAACACAGATCAAGAGGAGGAAACCGCAAATGTTAGGGGTCGCCTTGGAGGTCTTCGCGGCTATACGGGAACTATGATCTTGACAAGAACCAGTGGTTCACCCAAGGTGCATTCAGTTAAAATATCAGGAGCGGTTTCCAACCGAGCAATCATATCACAGAAATAAGTTATGCCAGTCGTCGATACAACAAACTCATTTGTTAATAACGAACAGATTACATCTGCAAAACTAAACAACATCATGGACAATTCGTTTTTTGTCTCTAGTGCTGTTGTATCCGGTCAAGGATTGCAAATCACTGCTGGAGGTCAGATGACCACTTCTAACATTCCGGGTGCTAATATCGCAAGTGGAACTATTACTGGCGGAACAAGTGGAAAGATCGCAAATAACACAATTACTGATCTTAATATTAACGCGTCCGCTGCTATTGCTGGATCTAAACTGGCCGATAACTCAACTTCTGGTGCTAAAATTACAGATGCGTCAATCCCTGCAACCAAGTTGAATGGAGCACAAGCTGGAACTGCGCCAGTATTTGGCGTTAGAGCTTGGGTTAATTTTCAAGGTACTGCCACAGCAAACATCAGTGGCACTGCGGTTAGATTATCTGGGTCAACTACAGCAACAATTACAATTACAAATCACGGTTTGCTAACAGGACACAGGGTTTATATTGATTTTGGTGCAACAATAGCAGACTCGTCTTACACTATCACAAAAGTTGACAATAATACATTTACAATAGTTACTGGGGCAAGCACCGCAGCAACAACAACAGCTACCGTTGTTTTGGTTGTTATTCGGGCTGGAGGAAATGTGTCTTGTGTTTCAAGACCATCCACTGGAGTATTTTTAATCAACTTCACTGAGGCAATGCCAAATGCGTTCTATGCTGGTGTGTGTAGCACCAATAATACTAGTCAACCTCGTTTTGCTGCACTTAATCGGGCGGATTCGGTAAATTCATACGCAAAAGTTGAAACAGATGATGCTCAACCATCTCCATTAAATTTTGATGAGAATAGTGTAATTATTATTGGATGAACCAGCACCTAGCTAAAGCAATAGCAATCTATGAACAAGAAGGTATCGACTTCCAACAACTTCTTACGTGGCACTTATGTCATGGCGTTGTTATTTGCGATATGGATTGTTTTGCTATGTGCTTTAGTGCGTTCAGTGGAAATCCAACTCAAGCAGTCCATGTTGACGACAGGGACACCTTGTTCGTTACATTCACTACAGGGGATATGCGTGGAGCATTGCGCAAATACATTCAACACTACGACTTTATCGCATTCCAGCGCAGCTTTAAAGGAAGTGATCGCATAAGAATTTACGACATCTACAAGTTTTATTCAAAATTAAAAGAAAGTTAAAATTATGGGAAGTATCGGAAGTAGCCCCGACAAAGTAGAAGCACCAATAGCAAACTACGGACAAGACATTAAACAAATACTCTCGGCGTATCGCAAGTCGATGCCGGGCATTCTTAAATTTGAGCGGCAATATCGCCCACAGTTTCAAGACCTCAATCTTCAAGATGTTTCTCGGTTTGGCCTTGGAATGCTTGGACTGTCTCCAGAGTTTACCCAACAGACGGCACAGCAACTTGGTGCGGCGCGTGAGGCTGAACTTGGTCAGATGACTGGACAGGCTGGGCTTACCCGTGGTTTGATGGCTGGTTTATCACCAGAACAGGCTAGCGCAGTACAACAGGCACAACAAGAGTCCCAGAGAGCCTACGCTGCCGCACAGGGAGTTACCCCAGAGCAACAGCGCATGTACCAGCAAACGGCTAGAGAAGGCGCACAAGCCGCTGGTCGCGTTGGTGGAAACTACGCCATTGCCTCTGAGATCATGGGCCGTGAAGACATCATGGCGCGGAAGCGAGCAGAAGCGGCACAAGCAGGACAACAAGCGTTCAATCTTGCAGGTCAGTTTTACACCGCACCCGGACTCCAGCTTCTTGGTAGCCAGCCTCTTTCCTACCAAGTTGGTAACCAGATGATGGGACTTGGACTTGACGCTATCGGTGCTGGTAAGCCTCAGCTTTTTGATGTTGGATCTGCGCTTAACCTTGGTGCAGCTCAAAGGCAGAATATTGTGAATGCACAAGCGGCCAACGCGCAGGCACAAGCATCCTACTCATCTGGATTATTTGGTGGATTGGGCGCACTGGGTGGAGGAATGGCTGCTGGAATTGGAGCAGCTGGAGGCGCAGCTGCATTCTTTTCTGATAAAAGACTTAAAACTGACATTAAAAAAGTTGGAAAGACTGATGCCGGACTTCCTATCTACACCTATAAATACAAGGGGGACAATAAGACCCAAATGGGTGTTATGGCTCAAGATGTTGAAAAGAAAACACCCAAAGCCGTCAAGGAAGTTGGTGGATTCAAAGCAGTAAATTACGCACTCGTTAAATAATATGCCATACGGACAAGGACAGATGCTAGGAGCGGGTGTAGACCCACGGATGTTTGTGCAGGATTACTCTGGCTTCACAAGGGCTGCGGAGATCCAAGCACAGGGGATGCAAAACCTTGGGAAAGGGATAGCACAAGGTATCGAGCAATTCCAAGAACTCAAAAAGCAAAGTAATTTGCTTGCGGCTGAAAAAAAGAAAAACGCTATGTACATTGATAGCGCAATTAATTTATATAAAGATCGAGATCCAAATAAAGCAGCGCAACTCCAAGCTGAAAGAGCAATGATGGACGACTCATCCTTGTCGTTGCAACAACAGGTTTTGCAGTCACAAGCTACTAGAGAAGCAATCAGCACAGAGCTTGATTTTGGGTACAAAGCCGCAAGAATGTTTGCTGCCCAAAATAAAGCCTATGGTGGCGGGTCATCGCAAGGTGGCGGCGGATCTGGAGGGGGTGGAGCAACTGGCGGCCCGCCTCCAACTGGATACATTGTTCAATAAAATAACAAAATGGACTTTAATACATTCTTAAAAGATCGGCTTGGTTATCAAGCTGGGCAGGCTATTCCCAATGAAAAAATACCTTCATTGCGCGAAAAATACAATAGGCATGTAAAGGAATTGCAAGAAGGACAGCAAAAACTTGAAGCTCAACAAAGAGAACAACAAAATAAAGCCGCTTCTATCCAAGCGGGGCTTGCGGTATTTGGGTCAAAAGTTAACAGTGCCATAAAGGGTGGAGCGCAATTAGACCCAAGTCTTATAGCTGCTGCTGAAAACCTTTATAAAACTGGTGACATTGAACAAGCGGATAAAGTATCAAATGCCATTTTTGCCCCACCAGCTTCCACACAGGAGCAAATAAATCAATTAGATCTTGAGGCCAAAAAAGAAGATCAAAGGTTTAAGTCTGAAGAGGCAATAAATACATATTATGCTGCCAAGGATGAACTGGAAAAAGTTAAAATGCTTTTGGATTCTGATTTGGGTGATGTTGTTGGGCCAACTGAACCAATCGCCAGATTTGGTCGGGCTATAGCATCAGAAATGAATGCGGATTGGGCAAGACAAAATCAATCGTTAATTAAAGATGCCCTTATGGTCACTACTAGCGATGTGCTAAAAAGCGTTCGCGCTCTCGCCCCCGTGACAGAGCAAGATAGAAAGTTTATATCTAAAATGACCGTTCCAATTGAAACCGACAATGAGGACATTTGGAAAAAATACCTTAAAGGTAAACAAGGCGTTCTTGAAAGGTCTGTTTCAAGCCTTTCTAGGAAATACGGAATTACGGATGATGGCGAAACAAACATTACAAACGGACAAGGACAAGAAAACTTAAGCCCGGCTGACAGACTTAGAGCAAAAACTCAAAAATAAATAACATAATCAAATGGCAGAAGAAATCGACCCAGAGGTTAGCAAGCTGGAGCGTGACGCTTTACTTGATTATTTACAAAAAGAGCGTCAAAACTTAGAGGCTAAAAAGCAATCTTACGAATCAGTTAGGGACACGGTAACCGAGCCAGATCCAAGCGATACTCGCTTTACTAGCCCTGCATTTGCGGAGTTGCACGCTCCACAGGAATACCAGATTCCAGAGTTCGCCACCGAGGATGGCATGAACGCCCGTGGGTTTTTTGACGAAAAAGGTGAAGCAACGCAGCTTGGGAAAGACTACCTTCTTCTGGAGGATCGTGGACTTGTGGAAAATGGCGTATTAACCACTAAGGGCGAGGCGTTTACCACAAGTCTGGACGACCTTACCGACCCTTCCGCCTATTTAGATGGTGGGATGAGCGATGATGCCATTGACCCTAAAAAAGCTGAGCTGTATGCAATCCGTAAAAAAAGCGGAATTGACGCGGAACCAACACGAACATGGACAGAAGCGTTTGAAGAATTTGGTGCTGGTGTTGCGTCTATGGCTAAAGGCGTTGGGGATATTGCTAATCCGATTGGGGAGATTTCAGAATCAGCAACGCTTAGGGAGGCATACGACAAACAGACTGCTAAAAGCGCGGAGATAGTTGATTCTATATTAGAAACCGCAGTAACCAGCGGGGCAAAATTAACTAGGTTTATTGACAAGCAAAGACTTGATGCGGCTGTGTCTATGGGAAATATCCCGCAAGAACAAGCTGACGAGTTAAATAAGAAAAGGGACTACAAACTTGCCCTCATTGAAAGATCACAAAAAGATATGGATGCGGTTGAAACCGCAAGTATAATTGGTGCTGGAGAGCAGGTGCTTCAGGCTCAGGAATCAGCAAAATCTCAATATGTAGCTGAACTTGGAGAAGAGCAAGGTCTTAAAAAATACGAGGAAGACATTAACAATGTCCGCGCTGCCGCGAGTATTCCAGCAGATGTTCCAGGCCTTGCTGTAGGTCTAGCTACGGCTGGACTAGGAGCTGGTGTTAATATCATCAGAACCGTCCGTAAAGCAAACCAAGCAAAAAGGGGAATTGAGATTGTCAATTACGGTCGTGAACTTAATACTGCTAGGACTAGCGTTTTAGCCAATGCCGCCAAATTATCCGATGAGACTGCGGCTGTGTCTGGTCAGCTTGACGATGCTCTTCGCATTGGGGCTACAGAAAAAGCAACGGAACTTACTAAAAGGCTGGATGATTTAACGACTCAATCGCAATCCGTACAAACCCGCCTTGGTATTATTGACGATGGCATCCAAAATGTAAGCAAAACCGCCAACCAACTTGAAATTGGTTTAGATACAGCTAAAACTGCGGGTGATGCTGTTCGAGCCGTTGCATCTGGCGCGACCAGAGGTTTATCAAATGGTGCTGAAAAACTTGGCAATGGGGTTGCTGCTGTTAATGGATTTCTAAAGAAAGTCGAAAGAAGCGTTCTTAGGTACAGGATACCGTCCCTAATTGCTACTGGACTTGCTATTCCGTTCCACCAAGCCATTGGGGTGTACATGGGTGCTAGGGTTGGGCTTATAGCCGCAGTACCAACACTACGCAGAATGTCCAAATTCGGCAATGCGGTTAGCGAAGAGCTTTTGGAAAGAAGCAGCTCAACACCGTTCTTCCGCCGCTTGGCCGCAAACGAAAGTGTTGGCGGTATTGGTAGGGCCGTAGCTACACTTGGTGATTACTCTACTCCTCTTGTTCGAGGTTTTGCGAGTATGGCCAAGGGTACGGCTCAAGCTGCACCTGCAACGCTGTCATACAACGCTATCAACTCTCAAGGCATTGACGAAAACACGCTTAAATATGCCGCCCGTGATGCTCTGGTATTTGGTTCTTTGGGCCGAGTTATTGGTGGCAAGAAGGATATGGAGCAGGTCAACATTGACCAGATGACCAACTATCGGAACAAGCTAGATGCTGACCAAGTTGCCGCATTTGATGGGGTGAGGGATCGTGATTTTAGGTATGCGCTTTCTAACATTGATGCGGCATACCCTGGGTCGTTCAAGTGGGAAATCAACACTACTGGAAATAACAAGTTTGACCCTGTTGGACAAAAAGCCGTTGTCAATGTTAACGACAAGGTTGGCTTCTTAAAGGAAGTAGCCATGCACGAAGCTGGACATATGATCCAGCATGTGTGGCAAAAGGATAGCGCAATTGTAGCTCGGATGTTGGGAGATGACACACAGCCAGGGCTTGTCCGCAATCCAGACGGAACGCTAGATCCAGAGTTCAAGGCGTGGGCGGACGAATACAATAACCTTCGTGAGCAGAATGATATGACTCCAGCCGCTTTGGATGAGCTTGCTGTTGAGTATTATACCGATCAAGGTGTACAGACGCTACTGGAAGACACTCTCAAAGGAAACCTTTACAAAGAGTCTCGCAAAACCCCACTTCGTCGTGCTGTTGAAGGCAGCTTTAGAACATTGTTTAACGCTACTCCTATTGTCAAAAACCTGCACTTCAAGATGGGTGGGGCGACTGACGCTGGTGGACGCATGGTAATGGGTACAGGACTGCTTGCTGACGGGTTTAGAGAGCTGCCAGAAGTAAAAGCGATGGTACGCCAAATGTACCGAGAAACCGCTGGCAAGCCAAAAGCAGCGAGAGTCCAGAAGGTTGTCGATGTTAAATCCGATAACCCTAAGCACTATCAAGCGACAAGCGTTTTAGATCAAGTTAATAAGCAAATCGTAGAGCGTGGCGAGAAGTTGCCAGACGGTGTTCTTATTCCAGACAAGAACGGCAACGGGGAAGGAATCCTTACTGATAACCACTTAAAAGCACTAGAGGAAGCTGGCGTTATTGATAATGGTGAATTTGGTAAGGCTTTACTCCTTCAATCTGAAATTGAAGTCCCGACAAAGCATGGCACTCTTCTTGTTAACAAACCAATTGAACAAGGTCGCTCAGAACAGTTTGGCGGACTTACTGAGAACTATGTTGTCCCCACAAAGTGGGTACTCAAGAAAGGGCGTTTGTATCTTGAATCAATGGACTTGCGCCAGCTTGACAAGAATGTTGATAGGGCGGTCAAGAACAAGATTGCAAAGGAACTAAATCTTACCCGCAAGAAGATCTACGAGGATATTGAGAAGTCAGTTGAAATCCAAAACAAAGGTCAATCGACTGACGCTTATTACGAGAGCGTAGATCCTAAAAACTGGCAGAGACGGAAGAACTTCATTAACTCTGTTCTTGGCCAGCAAACAACCCGACAGCTTGGTATTAACCCAATGATGAAGGATGTTTCGCCAGACCTTGTGACTGGCATCTATCGCACATTCGCGTTTGACCGACTTCAGAGCGCAATTAAAACAACTGGAGATGTTGTTATCCCATTTGGCCCTACATCCTACTACAGCCTTCGTGACAACTTGATGCCTCAGTCGCCAAGGTTCAATCGAAATGGTGAACTTGTCCCAGAGCAAAAATTAAAAGCATTTCATGGGTCAAAAGAAAAAGAAATAACAAGTTTTAAAGGGCCAACTTGGCTATCTGGTTCCATTCCGTTAGCAAGACAGTACGCCGGACAAGGAGGTAGAGTGTACCAAGTTAGCGCGGCTCAAGGCAAATCGCTCAAGTTGTGGCAATTTAAAGATTGGGTTGATTTGGTTGAGAGACTTGCCCCAAACAACACTAAACTTAAAGAGCTAATTGTTTTATCTCAACCAAACGAGCGTTTTGGAAATCCTCCTTCTAAATTATTTTCAAAAACCTCTGATGTGGATTTTCAATCATGGATTGAAGAAAACAGAACTTGGGATAACTTTAAAAAACAAACGTTAAAAAACAGAAGGGATTATGGAAAAAATTATTCACCTTGGAGCGAAGATGGCTACGATCTAGCTTCATCTTTTTCTAAAGAATTTGACCCATCGAAATCTAATTTTGCAAATAACAAGGAGCTTGTAAATGAATTGTTCAATCTTGGGTATGATACCCTTGCTCAAAAAGAAACTGGTTCCTCAACCTATTTGGTAAAAGACCCCAAAAACATTAGCATAAAATACATGCCGCAAGGCAAGCCAAAGGCGACTCCAAATATTCCCGAGTCTTATCGCAGGACTGGCAAAGAATATCGCAATCCAGCTCTTGCCAGAAGCATTTCTTTTGCTATAAGTGGGCAGTCGCAAGAACGCGACCAAAACAAATGAGCGACGAAGACCTATCAGCGATTGATAGTAAAGAGGCGATGAAAGAGTTCTTCCTTGAGGTCAAGGAAAGGGCTAAGCAATTC
>Ga0208600_1000013_pt1 | contig 25415 bp, 34 predicted proteins | sample LakMenEpi08Oct12_FD_150681 | JGI IMG/M metagenome (GOLD analysis project Ga0208600, IMG submission 150681) | Freshwater microbial communities from Lake Mendota, WI - 08OCT2012 deep hole epilimnion (SPAdes) | ecosystem: Environmental > Aquatic > Freshwater > Lake > Epilimnion/Euphotic zone ... | reverse complement strand
GAACCTTTTGAGACGTCCTCTTGGTTATGAGCCAAGCGAGCTGACCGCTGCTCTACTCCACAACAATTTAATACGAACTAAACGAAACACTCATTCTTTCGAAATCAACTTCTTCTGGATTGATTTGTGAAAGATCGAATCCTTCAACTTCAAAAACCTTTTCGGTCAATGTATGTTCCATTCCACAAGATCCATTACAAGAACAACCTGAGGAATAGCACCACAAAATCTTTCCTTCCGAATTAACTCCAATTCCTTCATAGTCATGGTGGCCGTAACCGTGTTCTTCGTTACAAATTTCTTTTACAATAACGCATTCCTCATCATCGAATGAAGACTTTGGTAGTGTATTGTAATTTTCAACAACATATTTAATGATATCCATTATTCCTCACAAATTTTATGGTGGAAGCCGTGAGATTTGAACTCACAATCCCCTTGGGGAAATGGTTTTACAGACCACCGCAGCTAACCGTATCTGCCTGACTTCCATTAATCTTTTCTAAAAACAAACTCAGTACAATCGCAAGTTAAACATTTCTTTTTGGTGTTTGGTATAATTTTACCACAATCACCTATTGGATATTTATGATCTTTTCTTTCATGACCGCATATACATGGATCATATTTAGTGCAATTAACTATCATAGATATACTATAACGTATTTTAGTTTGCTTGTCAATATTTGGTATGGTCGACGGGATTTGAACCCGCAATCCCCACCTTGAAAGGGTGGTGGCTTAACCAATTTGCCTACGACCATATATGTTTAAATATTTTTGGTGGCTCCGCCCGGATTCGAACCGGGATCTTATGCTCTTCAGGCATATGCTGCATACCAATCCAGCTACACAGAGCCATTAAAATTTTGCGCTTCTCAGTGGATTTCACTATAGTTCCGAATCTTGACTAGATACCTTGAGCTCAGTATCAATCGCACGTCTATCACTAAGAATTTGGTGGAATCTGTCAGAATCGAACTGACATCGCCTGAATGCAAATCAGGAGTTTTCCCATTAAACTAAGACCCCAAAAGTGGAGGTTGATTGTAGAATTGAACACCAGATTTTCCGTAGACAACGGAAGGTTTTACCACTAAACTAACGAACCAACTTACTACATTATTTAGTATACTTCTTTTAGAACATTTCGTCAAACTCTTTTACCATTTTGTTAAAGAAAAAAGAACGATACTACCATCACGATCAATACCAAACTGCATATCTTTGAATGTAAAGAACCACACTTCAAACAGATTTGAGTATTCAAGATCTGGAATCACTTCAGATAAACCAATTTCTTGAAGAGAAGAAATTACATCGTCATTAGGTTTCATAATTATCCTTTATTATAACTTGGAGCACTGTGATGGAATCGAACCATCGTTAACTGTTTTGCAGACAGTTACCTAGCCTCTCGGACAACAGTGCAAAAATTGTTTGGTGGGATCGGTGAGGCTCGAACTCACAACTCCAGACTTAAAAGGTCTGTACTCTACCATTGAGTTACGATCCCAAAATTTCTTTCATCACTTTCACATTTGATATTCACACAAACATTGAACCAACCTGACCATCAGTTTTGGATACTTAAAATTATGGAGGAGGATGATAGCATCGAACTATTATCCCTAGAGATACTACGGTTTTCAAGACCGTGCGGGGAGCCAACCCCAGCATCCTCCAATATTTGGCTCCCCGGGCAGGACTCGAACCTACAACATCCTGGTTAACAGCCAAGCGCTCTACCATTGAGCTACCGAGGAACAACTTAAAAAGGCCCGAACTGGGATCTCACGGGTATTCTCTGCATGCCGAGTTATTTCCCTATCGTTCCATAGAAGGTAACCATACATAGCACCATTTTCTATTGTCTATCCAGTTCAAAATTTGGTAGCCCTGGGAGGAGTTGAACCTCATGCCGTCCGCCCAACTCTAAGGATCGGTTTAGAAGACCGATGTCGGGTTCAGGGCCAAAACTTGTAACAAGTGAGAGGATCAACTTCATCAACTCAATCACTTATTTATTATACTTCATTTTACTACTTTCGTCAACCCAGGCGATTCTTTACCAAACTGATAGTTCACGCATTGTTCAATGAACTTCCATGCGTAGATCAGGATAAAGAATCGCCGATCACTTAATTTAGATATTCAGTTGTCAAAGAACTTTACTTATTTAGTTTACTACTTTTTACTTCTTTTCGTCAAGCACTTTTTGTGAATTTTTGTTTCAAAAATTTTTTACATTAATCTTCTTCGGTGTAGAGTTCGATATCTTCACGAAGAATTTTTGTTGCATGGATAGGTTCATCAGTCTGATCTACTCCGATAGCCCAAATTTCTTCATTGATTTCAACTACACGCCAACCAGTCCATTTCATTTCACGACAAGGTTCAACTCCTCCAATAACTTTTGTCTGTTTCTCATAATACGCATTCATTACTTCATTTTCAGTCATTTGTAATCCTTAAAAGAATCGAACGGTTCGGAGATTGTATTCATCGCAAGTTAGAATTCCGAGATTCGTTTCGACGACAAAATTCTCGCCATCGAAGGATACGCAATAATCTGTAACAGAACCAGAGAATCGAACCAATTGTCCGATCCTAGCAGCCCGAACCTGATCATCAGTAATTTCGAACCACGGCGCACTTGCCATTTCCATACAACCATTATACCTTTTCAGATTTTGGAAGTCAAGCGATTTTGGAAATTAATTTCCGAAAATCACTTTTCCTTCCAGGACGATCTTTCCATCAGATGTAGGAACGAGCAAACCATCGTTCATCAGAATCTTGAGAGGAGCAGCGGAACGAAGTTTTTCGAAATAATCCTCCACAGTATAATGCTTTATGAGCACGTTCATGAACTTTGTCTTCGTGACGGGAGCCTTTCTGTAGCGGAAACGAGCCACACAAACCTGGTTGCCGTTCAGATCGTAGTTCAGATAGTTGAACTGTAATCCTTTAATGTACGAAAATTTGCTTCGTTCGAATTTCATAGAACCATTATAGCGTACTCGATCGACCGAAGCAATCTTTTTTGAAATTTTTATTGCCTTTAGAATCAATGACTTGCAGTTAACTAATTGAAAACACATGAGATATTCTTTTCTTCATGCATGCGTATGCATCCGCCGTTTCAATATGAAAAATGTACTTCGGCTTGGGATCCCTTTCCTGGGCTTCCGAAATGGTTCGGTATACCAAGGGTATACCGTCCTGGCCGATCGTTCCTGTGAGGAATGATTTTGGACACAGGCTGCATCCAAAATCATAAAGCCTATTGGCTACGAAGAATATTCTCTTTGTTTTCAATTACTTGCTGCAAATTATTGAAAATAAATAGAATATAGTTCAGAAAAAACTTTGATCTATTGTTCGTTCGAGGTATAATGGTTCTATGAAAGCTTATCGAAATATTCGGTTAACTGAATGTCCAGATATCGCAGATATCCAATACGAAGGGCGAAAGACCTCTGTTGGTCGGATTCTTAGAGGAGAGAAGGCGGTCCCTCGCTACAAGAACGGTATTGTTGGATATGCTGATGGTACTCCTGGAATCGACCTCAATGCCGATAAGATCGTCCACAACGATCGTGGTTACTGCCGTCCCAAAAAGAAGAAGTCGGTCCGTCGTTATTTGAAGCGCAAAGACAAAGCGATGGAAATGAAGTTCCAAAAAAACTCTGAAAATTTTTCTCAGAACGATTGACATTTTCCGATCAAATAGAGTACACTAATAATATGAAGAAACGCTTCTCAAATTCTAACGAAGTCTACTGGGGCAAAGAACCCGAAGCAAAAGATTTCGTGGATCCTCTTTCGCCGAACTTTCGCACTTTTCTTCTTGAATCGCTGGCGTGGTACAACTACTCCACGACTTCGGAAAAGAAGAAGAGATGGTTTATTGACTGGGTGAAGGCCACTCGTCCGAAAGCCAATCATGCTGCTCTTGAAGTCATAAATGATGGCGCCTTCACTACTGCTGGTGCTCTGGCTCGGATGCATTCTCGTGGACTAACTGAATCCGATTACATTAACCGAAAACTCGCTGGTTGGGTTTCGGACTTTATTACCGAAGGCGAAGGAATCCTTCGTGCGAAGTCTGTTCAGAAAGAAACCAAGAAGAAGCTTGTTGAAGCCGATCCTCGTCTGTCGAATATGATTAATTCGCTAGATGAAGAATTGGATCGTCTTATCAAGAATAACTATAAACCGACGGGATTCAATATGGATTATTGGATTCGTCTGAATACTCCTTCTCCGGCTCATCATGCTGCGATTAAAGATCACTTCATGAAACTTCTTGAAGAGATTACGAATGAAGATGATGAGCAGATTGCAGAAGCTTACTCTCATCTTAATGAGAAACAATTCAATAATCTGGTTGAATTCGTTCTCGATATTGTTTCTACGAAGAAGATTCGGAAGACTCGGGTCGTTCGTAAGAAGAAGACCGCTTCTCCTGTGAAACAAGTTTCTAAGATGAAGTATGCTGATAACGATCCGGATACTGGTGTTAAATCTGTTTCTCCCACCGACATTCCTGGTTCTAAGGTAGTCTGGGTTTGGAATAAGAAGTATCGGATGCTTGGCGCTTATTATGCTCAGGATGGTGCTGAAATCGCAGTGAAGGGTACGACTCTTCTAAACTTCGACGAAGAGATTTCTGTCTGGAAGAAGATTCGTAAACCGGAAGTAATTATCCCTCAGATGATCTCCGCAGGAAAACCTGCAATGAAAAAAATCTTCGAAGGAATCGCTTCTAAGTCTTCTAAGATGACTGGTCGAATTAACTCTGATACTGTGATCTTGAAGATCTCGTAATAATAAATAAAGATAGGAATATGTCTCACAACGAAACTGTAAATTATCTTGTACTCCAGGGCTGGGAGTATGATGCGAATGCTGGTGATGGCTTCGCTTTTCGACCTAATTGGTATGATGAGGATATCGATGAACAAGAATGGTTCACTATTGACCAAGCTCTTGAAATCGAAAAGATTAATGATCCAGAATCTTATCGAGAATATGATATGGTTCAGAATCTGAATTCTAGATACGCTTGTATGTTCTCTCAATATATGGAGTCGTAGATGATTCTCGGTTGGGTTATTACAAAGACTCATTCCTCTGGCGTAACAGAAGTTTACGCCAGAGATTATAAAGAATCATGTTTTGGATATTTTACGCCGAAGATTTCTGAATCTTATATCTTTCGAAATCGTTCGGCTGCTGAGTTAGAATTTAAGAATTATATAGCTATTGTTTCGGAATCATTTGAACTGGTTCCGGTAGAAGCTTATATCTAACTCAAGAAATTAACCCAACCTAGGATGTGTTTTTCCCAATCATAGTTCTCTCTTGCGAACTCTTGAATGTCGAGGCATTTTTTATTATATGCTTCTGGATTCTTTTGATAATATTCAATAGATTCTTTCAGAGCAGAACAATATTGATCCTCTTCAGGATAACCCATAGGAAGAACTACACCACCACCTTTAGGTCCATAATCTTCGAAATATCCAACTGGTGTTGATAAGACTAATCTTCCTGCTGCAGCTGCTTCCATAGAAGGCAATCCAGCAGATTCTTCAATAGAAGACACTGCCAATGCATCGATTGAGTTATAATAACCTGGCATACACATCCAGTTATAGAAATTATGTTCCACTAATTTAACTTGTGGAATTTCTGTTGCAGTCTGTTTAACTAGATGACCACGTTTAATCTCTACATCGAAGAAATTCTTAGTCTCTTTCGCCCCACCATATCCTAACTTCTCAAGTTTTTCCGAAGGTTTCCTATAGAAGGAGTCGAAATGAATTCCAAAAGGAATTACATCAGGAATTCTTTCGACTCCAAATTCTGCCGCTTTATTCTTCAATACATTAGAAACTACACCAAATTTTTTAATTTGATTGTAGAAGAGATTACCGAAATCTCTTCTAGCAAGAAGCATATCCCACTGTCCATGAGCAACTGTTGCTAATTTTTCAGGTGGAATTCCTAGTCTGTTCAGATGAACAATCGCTTCCGGATTAGTAACGAATAGATCGTAGGAGTCGTTTAATAAACGAATTTCATCAGGAGTATAGTGTTGTGTCCAATCAAGCAGATTGGCAATAATTCCATACTTATATAATTCTTTTGCTAGAGCATGATGGATCGATCCGAAGGCCCATCTGTTCTGTGTGTAGAATAATACTTTCTTCATTATATACCTCGCAAATTCATTTTTATGTAAATAATATTATTTGGTGGCTTTCCAGTTAGCAAACCATTCATGCTCTTCTTTACTTATTTTAGGTAAATTTGGATTACTTGTATTATAATCTGAACAACATGTAACTCCAAATACCCTATTATTAGGTAAACCATCAATATACCAACAATCTGGTAAACACATATTAAACAAATAATCATCTCCATACAAAATTTGTAATTCACTTGGAATCTGAAGATAATTATTTTTCTTCATAATCATCAAACACCCAAAACCCCAACACCGTTCATGTGCTCTTGTTAATTTGAGTGTATCTGAATTACTAAACATATTCAAACCGTATAAACCTGATTCGTGATTATCTAATACTGGTAATAGAGCATCAAAAATATTGGTATCAAATAAAATATCATCATTTAGAAGGCACACGTAATCGAATTTAGCTAATTTTACACCAAGATTCCAAGCGGGATTCACATAGATATTTTGTTCTTGATCTATTACGTTGATCTTCGGATTCTCTAATATTTTCCAATCAGGTGTTTTATTTTTCTTGTTATTGATAATTATAATTTCATGTATTACATCTTGTTGTATCAGTTCAGTCAATTGGATCTCAAAACTCTGAGGAACCCACATTGTGGGTATAATGATTGAGAATTTGTTGTTCATATTACAGTCCTGCAAAATTTGGCCACCAAGGCGACCATCTATCTAATAAATAATACTTATTATCATGAGAGTGTGACTCTTCATCATATATAAAATGTAGTGTTTTTCTCATAATCCTCTATATAATCAGAACATATACCAATACATTTAGAAATATTGTCTTCGTAAAGTTCCGGAATAACAGCTATAGAATTATTTATAGGCTGTTTACCTGGATACACCCAAATGAATCCTTTGGATGTTAATGTCATATCGTCCACATCATGCCAGAACCAATTAAACACGGTACTGAACATAATATCAACTGCACTATGATTTTTGCAATGAATCCAAAGTTTATGGTTTCTTTCATATAGAAATGATAGATCAATTTCTGAATGACCAGAATCATGACCAAGAAATAACTGTGAATCATGAACCCACAAATCTACTTCTACATCGTAACCAAGATCTAATGCTCTGTCAATATAATCTGGAGTATTTTCTAGATCCCGATTCTTTCCAGAAATGTTACCACGATGTGAAATATATATCATAGTCTATTCTTAAATTCTTTATTTAAATATTGTAAACAATAATCAGTTTGATATCTATTAGATTCATGATACCTCCAATCGATATTATTTTTAAATTCGACAAGATATTCTTTCTTCAAATCCAAGGTATGAAACATCAAAGCCCAACGTCTTTCCATACCACAAGCTTGCATTTTATTTGTTGGATATTTTAACCAGTCATTAGGTATCTTATCCATAGATTTCTTGTTTATAGAAAATATTGGGCCAAAAATACCACAATCCGGGAGCGAATTGAATGGTATTCCATCTTCAACCCAATTCTGTTGTTCTGTGGAATCATATGAATAGAAGAAATTAAATAGACCCAAAATATCTGTATTTTGTAATCTTTCTGAAATTATTTTGAACACATTCGGATTTGTAATTCTGAGAGAATCTTGTAAGAATATGAAGTTTTTAGCCTGATAATTTCTATATGCGTGGATATATGCACCAGAATCCCAAGAATCGTATTCTAATCTTTCAAAAATGTATCTAGGATACATATTCTCAAATTCTAAGAAACGATCTTTGAAGTCTTTATCTTTAGAATTAGTATCTATTATTAATACATCATCAGATGATAGATCACAATTATCCATATCTTGTAATATATTTGATAGACAATCAACATTATCATGAGATGCGATTACAATCATATTAATCTATCTTTCCAACAAAAGCCCATTCTTTATTATACCAACATCTTTCAAATTGTTCTGGATATTTTTTACGATATTCTTCTGGATATTTCAGTGTGTCGAAAAATATATCTTGTTTATCTAGAACCAAACAATAATCGTCTCTCTGCCATCCAGATTCCCATCTTGTTTTAGCTCTACATAAACTCTGTTCGTATGATCTAAAAGAATATTGATTATGATTGAAATTATCAACAAATACACTAGGAAGACTTTGTGGGGGAACTGTTACTGAATGTTCTTTACCATAAACATAATTCTTGTTGAATCTAAAATATCTATTTTCAGGAAAACCAGGAGCCATGAAGTATTTCATTTTAGGTTCTATCTTATTGCCCTGTTCAAATTTCCATGTATCTTTTTGGGAAGTGTGAATGAAAAAATGTCTATTTCTAATACAAATAGAATTTGATAAAGGATGATTCACATCTACATATTCGAATAATTGTAAAACATTATTATCAGGAAATTCGTCCGGATGAAGTATCCCAACCCATTGTTTATCATTAACCAGTAACTTAGCTTGTTCCCACACAAATCCTCTTGTTGTCGAATCATTAGAAGTTGATATTACATTTTTATCACGTTCATAAAATATAACTTCATTAAATTTTGAACAAATTTCTTTACCTTCTAAATCAGAAGAACCGTCTAATACCAAAATCTTATCGAAATAGTGAGTAATCTTAGTGAGATATTCTTCTAGAATATCATTTTCGTCTTTCATTATAAGAATACCTAACTGTCTATCCATATGTTATTCCTTTCAAATTATAAATTAAGTCATTATCTATGATAAAATCTACACCATCGAATTTTAGATATTTATCAAAAATATCTTCGGCATTAACAACATCTTTAATTAATTCTTCTGTATAAAACGATTCATCCGGAACACATCTAGACATAGTTTCATAATCACCATAGAAAAATATATCACTGGGAAACCCATTTATTGGAGATCGTTTTCCATAAATTTTTCCAGTTTGTATTTCTTTTCTAAGATCTATATTAATAGAATTTAAATCGAATCTACTTCTAACAACAACATCATATGATGTATTTGTGTAACTAATACATTGTTTAATCTTTTTGAACATCAATAGAGTATTCAATGCATTAACTGAGTGTGGAGAATTAGGCAATATTATATCAAAAGAAGACAAATAATTGTATTTAGATCTATCTTCTATATCGAAAAATTTTGGATTATAATTAGCATTTAAGATATCAGAATCAATTAAATCACATTCTTCACGTTCACCTTTCCAAAAAGAGCAATCTATTCCCGATTTAGTCCATGTAGATAAAAAGAAATCTGATTTTAATTCAGAAAAATATACACTCGGCTGACTTAATTCATTCTGAAATTCTCTTACGTGACCTGAAATACAATATGCAATTTTCATATTCTTTTGAAGTGTACGTCCGCTTCTTTATTAACATTATCAGGAATAACTTGACAAGAAAATCCATTATCATTTAAGAACTGCACAATATCTTCTACTCTATTAGAAGTTCCTGTATATAATTCTACAGTATATGATCCTTCACACTTACCTTCTCTTACTATGTTAATTCTATTTCCTAAACTCTGCAATACTCTGAAATCGTTTCCTTGCGCATCTATCCACAAATAATCTATATCTAATATAGATTCACTTTCTATTATAGAATCCAATCTCTTCTTTTCTACTAGACAAGACTCAGTGAAACTGAAATCTGGTCTGTTTTCCCAAAGTTCATGAATATTTTCACTGAATTTATATAGAGAAGAACATCCCCAATCTCCACTACCAGCTATATTAAATTCTGATATTCCTTCTTCAACATCTATCGCATAAGGATAAATTTTAATATTTGAATAATGTTTGAAATTATTCGTTAGATCTGAGAATAATTTTGGTGTTGGTTCGAAAGCGAAGACAACATTATTCTCATTATCAGCAAATCTTTTCGTGTCTAGACCTAAATTTGCTCCGACTTCAAATATTATATTCATAATTCGTTAAAAAGGAATTCAAATCTTCTGGAGTTCCCAAACCCCACATTTCATTTATGTTAAAAATTTTAAATTTCTTTTTGTCTTTTAGTGCTTCATTGAAGACCGGACAAACGTAAAATTCGTTATTAACCCTAATATTATTAGATATCATTTGTTCAGTATATTTAACATAATCTGAACCCTTAGACCAATAATATATTCCTGCGGTAGCAATATCAGATATCGGATTCTTTTCTGCAACCTCTGTCACAAAACCATATTCATCTGTTTTAACAAAAGACCATTTTGGATGTGTTGCATTGAATGTAATAATTCCACCATCTATGGAAGATTCTTGCATCTTATACATAAATTCATTAGAATTCCATTCAACAAATTGATCCGAATTCGCCATCAATAGAGGTTCGTCGTTATCTATGAATTCTTTTGCTAATAGAGTCGTACAGGCTGCACCTTCTGTTAATCCATCTACTTCCACAATTTTACAGCCAGGAGTAATTAGTTTCAACATGGAATCTAGATTATACTTCTCTCGATGTTTCTTTTGGATAACATATATGAATCTCCCATCTACATTCAAATTTTCTACAACAACTTGAATCATAGGTTTACCATTTACATCAATTAATGGTTTCGGAAAGGTATATCCTGCTTGTTCAAATCTGGAACCAGCTCCAGCCAATGGTATCAAAATATTCATAGTATTACCTTGCCATTTTGGCACAAATTTATTTGTCTTTGTTTTTAACAAAATATTATCAAGTATTAAATCTTCAGGTGAATTAACTCTCAATACATTAGCTCCTGATCTATAAGCTGCCAATAAACCTGTTGGTGAATCTTCAATTATTAAAGTTTCTTCAGGTAAAAATTTAAATGATTGCATAGCTTTCCAATATATTTCAGGATAAGGCTTTGGATATCTCACATCTTCATTAGATATGATGATATCCATATAATGGATTATTCCAATTTTTTTAAGAACAGATTCTATTGTGTTTCTTATTGAATTAGAACAACATCCTAAAATGAATGATTGGTGTTTTAATGAATTAAATATTTGAATTAATTTATCTGAAGTATGTAATTTCGACAAATGTTTTTCAATTAATTCTTGTTTCTTTAACCAAATAGATTTGTGAAGATTTGGATCTAGATATTTTTCTTTGGTTAATAGATCTAATTTGTCGTAAGTTGTTAATCCATCATATTTCGAATGATGTTCGGATAATGATATAGTTTTATCAGAATCCGAATAACATTCTATAGCTTCATTTAGACAACTGAAATGCATTTCTTTAGTGTCTACTAAAACTCCATCTAAATCAAATAATATCAATTTAATCATATTACCAAACTATATTTATCCTTATGCTTGTGGAGCTGTCTTAATCCCTGCTGGATAATAACGATTCAACCATTCTAATTCATCTGTATGTTCGTCTTCCGTATACCAACCTTTACCAGTGTAAACATTATGAACCATGGTGAAATAATGCTCATACATTCTGGCAACACGGTCCAGTGTGAAGTTTGCCATCGCCCAATCTCTACAATCTTGTGGATTGATCTTGTCAATATTCTTAGCCGCCCAAGAGAATTCTGAGAATGAACGACAACGATAACCAGTTACTCCGTGTAAATTATTCTCTGCGTGTGAACCCCAATCTGTTGTGATAATAGGACAACCTGCAAAAAGAGCTTCGATAGATGCTCCACCAAAAGGTTCGTTGAACATAGAAGGAAGCCAAAATCCTTTTGCTTTTGACAGGACTCGTTTTCTATCTTCAGAATTTAGATATCCGATAACTTCAATTTGACCAGGAATTTCTTTATAACCATGTTCTTCAAGAGAACCTTGTCCTGCGATCTTCAATTTCAACCCAAGTTTTTCACAGACTTGATAGGCAACATCAATACCCTTTCCAGGATAGATTCTACCCATGAATAGAAGATAATCATCTTTCTCTTTTGAAAATTCAAATTCATCTGGATCGAAATAATTAGGAATCACAGCATGATACCAGGATTCTTTGCACTGACCAACAGCTTCATGACCACCAACAGCAGAACGAATGGCATATGATTCATAGATTCGCCAAGGAGAGAATTGGCCTGTAGCATATCCAATACCAGGCTCTACGATAATCATATCGTCTACAAACGCATCACATACTGGTTTATTACCCCATCCCCAGAAAGGTAGAATGAAATCGTTTGGTTGTTTTCTCTTTTGAATTTCTCTAATAGCGTTCTTATAGAAAGTTTGATAAGCATGGTCATTCATATCAAACTTAAAGAAATTCTTGCGCCAATCAAAATCACCATATGCTTTCTTAAAATCATCATTGGTAACAACCGTAACATGTTCCGTACACTCTAGTTCGGAATCTTCGTGACCATAATGAATAACTTCGTGTCCACGTGAGACCATCATTTTCCCGAATTTGCGTGTCTTTTGTCCGTACGCACAAGCCGAAAATTCTGCATTAGTTACTACATGTGGTGGTGGTAGAATATGAAATCTAAACTTTTGACTCATTATAACTCCTAATTCAATTATAATATACTTGAGTATTTAGGTCAAAATTGACCAAATAAATTATACATGAGATAGAAATTTTCTAATAATCTCTAACCCACTATCCATCTACTATGATTGACTAGTAAATGTCTAATCATATTTATGCACTTTAAAAGTACATAATTATTCCAGCGTTATACTCCAAATGCGATCTTATATAAATCAATTTTAGTTGTAGATCCTGCTGCGGCGGATGCAATTAATCTTATATTTCCACCAGTGATATTGGTTGTATAAGTTACTAGAGGATTTGCTGAAGTATGTACTCTAGAGTATTCGGATATATAAGCTGTTGTTCCATTATGGATCAATAGAATTTCAGAACATTGGAAATTTGTGAGGTATGAAACTTGTAATACATATTTCACTGTTCTGAATGTAGATATAGGCGATTCATCGATAACAGTTTCTGTAACACCAATATTTGTGATTCTTTTACCAGAAATTAATGCTGGATCAATTGAAAGTTGTCCAGTCATTGTTAGTGTATTAGTTTCTTTGACCCATGTTAATCCTGTTGCCCCAACTACAGATGTATTATCTAGATACAACAATTCACGATTAGATCCAGAAAATGTTCCTGTCGCTCCAGTAAAACCAGTCGCACCTATTCCTGTAGAACCTTGATTACCTATTGTGCCCTGAGTTCCTATTGATGCAACTTTTACAGTCGTTGATGATGGTATTGTAACTGTTATATTTGACATTTTACTTTGTTGCGTTTGGTTTAACTTCTACAATTCCTTCAATAACTCTAGTTACAATAGAACCATTTGTTATCTCAACATCATAAACATATCTACCCGATTTATATGTTGCAGTTTGTGTTGCAGTAGCTGATAATGTTAATTTACCATCAGTTGGAGGAGAATCTATAGTAACAGTTAAAGGATATACGTTGAAATCCGAATAATATGATGTTCTTATTTTACAACTACCAGTATATCCAGTTAGATTCATCGATGAACCATCAGAATTATTTAATTCAATTGTTGTACTAAATGTAGCACCAGATTCTATCTTTAAATTAGTGTAACCTGCTGACATGTAATTTCCTTAATATTCCGTAATAGTTGTATTTATTGTATAAACATCATCTCTATCTGCTGTAGATGGATTGACGGAAACTGTTGTTGTTACTAATTTTTGTGTAGTATCTAATTCGTAAAAATTAGTAACAGCATTTTTAATAATCTTAGCATCAGAAATTGGTGGATAAATCCAAGAGTTTGCAACAAATGTTAACGTCCATGTTAAAATTCTATCATCTTCTACTGATCCTTCATATTCATCTGATTGTGAAACTGATGTTAAAGTAATTTGCACATCCCTCTTCATATCAATAGATGGTATATCGTTCAGAGTAATGGTATAAAAAGGAGTGAAATATGGAAGAATCTGTTCTATAATTTGTAGACCATCATCAATATATTTAACAAATAAATTAACAGTAAATTCAAAATTATAAGGAACTGGATTATACTGTCCAATATATGTTGTTTTTAACGTAGAAATACCGGAACCTGGTGCGATTAAATCAATTGCTGTTCCGGCTTCAGCTAAAGATTTAGAAGAAGCGAGTTTAATTGTATTGTTAGTCGTCTTAATTGTGTAATAAGTTCCACCATCAAAAAATCCTGTTGCTCCAATTGAATTTCCAGATCCTTTAATATAAGTTACTGATTGACCAGTTCTTAAATTATGTGACGGGATAGTTATGGTATTTTCACTTACATTAATGGCACTTGAAGCATTAAACGTCAAATCATTTTGTGGAACAAATATATTCTTTCCAATAGTTTGTTGTTTTCTTGTTGAATCATATGACATAGAAGTTAACTCAAACGATAATCTTGGAAGAATAACTTTTACATCAACATAATTATCTCTTCTCTGAACATCTTGTTGTTGTAACATCGTGATGGTTTTATCTGCAGATGCGTATGCAAGTGGAACTTTAATGGTTTTTTCTATCGATCCATCTTGATTATATCTTAAGACTCTTATATTATTAAATAGAGAACCAAAAGCTGCAGTCAGATTTCTAATTGTAGAGAAATAAAAGTTTGATGAATTTAACATTTAATACACATATTCCTTTATAATTAATTATTGATATTAGAAAAAGGATTTGACTCTGTGAAGTCTATTATAATATCGGATTTAGATTGTATTTTATCGTTCTTAGCAAATGGATCACCAATTCCTGTAGCACCATCATTATTATAAGTTACATTAACTTCATCTGCTTCAGTACCAGTGTCAATAGTTTCATTAGAATATTTAAATACTTCGCAAGTTAGAATAAAATATTGTCTCGCCCCAAGAGGAAATAGAGGATTCTTATCATCAACATATTTAATTTCGAAAAGGGATCTTGCTGTAGGATACATTATAAGATCACCTTCGACTGGAAGAACCTTTCCTACAATAGATTCAAATCTTTCTCTAGAAACAATTAATCTTAATCTATCACCTAGAGTGAATCCAAATTTAGAAATTAAAGCTCCGTCCCCAAGAAATGCTTCATAATTCTCTATGTACATTTCTATTACAAAATTTCTCTCGAATTTAGATATATAATCTTCACGATATAATTCATCAACATTAACAATAGTTCTTGGTAAATAAACAAAATCACATCCTGCAATTTGTATAGATTCATTTACCAAAACTTGGAGAAGATTCTGTTCTTCTGTAGAACCTATACCACGACCGGATTGAAAAAATTTATTAGTTGGCATGATTTATCCAATAAATAGATCCAACGGTAATTGTAAATCTTTAGTGAGTCTTGTTTCTAATTTTTCTATTTCAGTTATAGCTTCTGAATATATTGCATCACCATTAATTGTTATACCACCTGGTAAATTCATATTTCCAAATTTCTTAAGATTCTCGCCCCATTGTCTTTTAATTAGAGCTGTAGCATATTCCTTAAGAAATTCGTCAGCCCAAATATCGTTAAAAGTATTGATATCTAATTTCTTGTAAATTTTCAAAACAATATTGGATGTTTTCTCTTTTAATAAAGAGAGCGGTTCGTTGAATCTTATTCTATTTGTTTTTCTATTAAAGTTAAAAGAATTTAATGGTGATAAAGACATCTGCATAGTGGCAAGATATGATTTCATAGAATCTAAATAAGCTAAATTATTTCCTATAATATTTGATGTATTATAGAAATCGTTCATATAGAACTGATATTGTGCATTAAATAGATCGCCACTACCAACTCCTGTAGAAACGTCATTACCGACAGGAAGTGCAGATATTACAGAAAATACTTTTTCATCTAGAGTAATATATCCATTAGTTACATCCGTATTAGTTATAGGAACAATAAGATAATCTTCTTCAACGCCATCAAAATGATAATCAAAATATTTCGTTATGGCATCATCGATTCTATCATCAACTTGTTCTTCTGCAACATTTATTTCTATTACAGGAAAACCTAGTCTTCTTAAACAGTAATCGGAAAATTGTTCTCTAGTTGTTGGCGTTGCCATTACATACTCCTATCTTATTTATATAAATAAAGAGGGAACTCTTTAAGAGTTCCCTAAGAAATATGAACTTATAAATTCAATCAGCAATAAAAAAACTTAATTGTGATAATTGTATTGGCGACAAATTAACTGATTCCGGAAGAGACTCTACTTTAATAGGTTCTAGTGGAATCTCAATTTCTTCCTGTAGAAGAGGATTTAATTCTTCAACAAACATATTAAGATTTTCTTCAGTTACCACAACACTTCCTTCGTTCTCTACACCATATTTTTGCACTAACTTCTGTCTTGTTTCTTCTAGATTTGTGAGCTCAGAAGCTATTACTTTTAAAGCCTTAGAAATTCTGTATGCAATATTAATTGGTAAAGTGCAGTTTGATAGTGCAACCAACGCAGCTTCAGAATTTTTAAGTTGTCCTAATGTCAATTTCATTTTATTATCTCCTAAATATAGTTATGCACTAAATTTCTCAGCACACCATTCTTTCGTCATGAATTAAATTCATCAAAACTATTTATAGGAGACAATTTTGATTAGAAATATAATAATTTCTATTGCTTTTTGCACGCTTGTTTTTAGCTATGATACAAGCAATAGAAATGTAAACTGTATGACACAAGCAATTTATCACGAAGCAAGAGGAGAATCTTATATGGGGAAAATTGCAGTCGGACATATAATTCTAAACAGAATAAAAAAAGGATATGGAACGGATCCTTGTGAAATAGTTTCTAGTAAGAGACAATTTTCTTGGTATGGAAAAAACAATTCCATCAAAGAACGAGATAGATGGGATGAATGTTATAGATTATCAAAAAAGATTCTTGCAAATGAAACTCAAGATCCAACCAAAGGATCTATATTCTTTCATGAGAAGAGTATCAACCCAGGTTGGAAATATAAGAGAATAGTAGTCATCGATAGTCATATATTCTATAAGTAATATACTTAAAATCGCTACATACTAAGTATAGCGTAGAAAGTCAAGTTCGTCAAGTGAGATGATGTTGAATCTCAAAAAATCATATTGATGAATCATATGTTATATAGTATAATAGTTATATGAGTATATTGGTTGATTCAAAATATCTTTCGTTGATATCTCCTAAATTAGACTTATTTAAGAAGAAGTCTGAAGTCTTATGGAATTTTAGATGTCCATATTGTATGGATTCGAAGAAGAGAGAATCAAAGGCGAGAGGTTATGTCTACAGGAAACACAACGACCTCTTTTTTAAGTGTCATAATTGTGTGAAAGGCACAACGTTCTCTAATTTCCTTAAATTCTTAGACCCTGTTTTACATAAACAATATATATTCGAGAGATTCACATCAGGAGATACTCATCCAAATCATAATTACAAGAAACCAATTTTAGTCTCTTCTGATGCAAAAAACAAATTTCAGAAAAAAAGCATAAATTATGATATCGGTTTGGAATCTATAAAGGATCTTCAAGACGGACATTACGCAAAAGAATATATTAGATCAAGAGAAATACCATCTGAGCATTGGAATAAATTGTTTTTTACAAACGACTTTAAACAATATGTCGAATCTATTAATAAAGAAAAATCTAAGAACTTAAAACCAAAAGATCCAAGGATTGTGATTCCTTTCTTTGATAAAACTGGTAAATTGATAGCAGTTCAAGGTCGTGCATTGGAAGACAGTATCGCAAGATATATTACAATTAAATTACACGAAGATAATGATAAAATATATGGTTTAGAACGTATAAATACAAATACAACTTTATGGATATTTGAAGGTCCAATTGATTCGTTATTTGTGAAAAATGCTCTGGCTACAGCTGGAGCTGAATTATCAAAATTAATAAAAGATTATCCTAAAGCAATATTCGTTTTTGATAATGAACCATCAAATAAACAGATTATTCAAAATATGAATTTTGTAATAGATTCTGGATGTAAAATTGTAATTTGGAAAAAAGAAAACAAATGTAAAGATGTCAATGATATGGTTCTTGCAGGTTTAGATATTGATTTAGAATTAACAGAATCGTCTTATTCGGGGTTAGAAGCATTATTTAAATTTAATATTTGGAAGAAGGTGTGACATGTATACTTACAGTGCTAAGATTTTAAGAGTTATAGATGGCGATACAATTGAATCTGAAATTGATTTGGGGTTTGGAGTAAGTATTCGAAAGATTGTTAGATTGAATGGAATCGATACTCCAGAAAAAAATTCAAGGATCGTATCGGAACGTGAATTGGCTGTAAAGGCGACAGCTAGAACTAAATATGCTTTAGAAAATAAAACAGTAATTATAAAAACGCAGTTAGATAAAGATGATAAATATGGGCGTGTCTTGGCTTATGTTTATGTGTCTGAGAAAGATGTTGAATCTAACCAATCGTTTAATATTAAGTTAATTCAAGAAGGATTAGCTTTTCCATATTCTGGAGGAAAGAAGAATGTATAAGAAATATGAAGATATTCTTTCCGTTAAATTGATTTCCTACACACAACCAAATCCAGAAGAATTTTCACAAGGATTTATTGATGATGGTATTCAAAATTTAATCTCTTATTGTGCCAGAGTTTCTAATCCCTCAAACCAAAACAATCTAGATACAGTCGATAAGCTACTTAATTATCTAATTAAGAATAAACATTGGTCTCCATTTGAGATGGTTGATGTTTGTCTTGAGATTACAAGCACCAGAGATATTGTACGTCAGATTCTAAGACATCGTTCTTTTTCATTCCAGGAATTTTCACAAAGATATGCAGATCCAACAAAAGAATTAGATTTCTGTCTAAAGGAATGTAGACTTCAAGATACAAAGAATAGACAGAATTCAATTCTAATTAATAATGATGAATTGGCTGAGATTTGGAAACAGTTACAAATACAAGTAATTGATATTGCTAAAGCTAATTATGAAAATGCAGTCTCAAGTGGTATTGCTAAGGAAGTAGCAAGAGTTATGCTACCGGAAGGTAATACAGTTTCAAGAATGTACATTAAAGGTTCTATTCGTTCCTGGATTCATTACATTGAAGTTCGTGATGGCAATGGTACACAGAAAGAACACCAATTAGTTGCACGTGCTTGTGCCGAAGCCATAAATAAAATTTTCCCTTATATTAAGTAGGAGTTTAGATGTCAGAATATCTAGGTATTAATATTGACCGTTCAAGAGATTCTCTCTTTGATGAATTAGGTTTGAAGAGATTACAGGAATCGTATATGAGAGAAGAGGAAATCTCTCCACAAGAAAGATATGCATTCGTTGCAAAGACTTTCGGTTCTAATCCAGAACACGCACAAAGATTATATGATTATGCATCTAAACATTGGTTGAGTTTTTCTACACCAATTCTTTCTTATGGTAGAACAAAGAAAGGATTGCCAATTTCGTGTTATCTCGCCCATATACATGACTCAGCAGAAGGTTTAATTGATACTCTAGCTGAAACTAATTGGTTATCTATGTTGGGTGGTGGAGTTGGTTTGGGTGTAGGAATGAGATCTTCCAGTGAAAAATCTACTGGTGTTATGGCACATATGAAGACTTATGATGCGTGTTCTCTTGCATACAGACAAGGAACAACTAGACGTGGATCATATGCTGCTTATCTTGATATCTCACATCCTGATATCATTAACTTCATGGAGATGAGAAAACCGACTGGCGATCCAAATATTCGCTGTCTTAATATGCATAATGCTGTTATGATCCCAGATTCTTTCATGCAAATTATTGAACGATGTATGATTGATCCGAATGCAGATGATTCCTGGAATCTTATCGATCCGTCTTCAAAGGAAATTAAAGAAACGGTTTCAGCAAAGTATCTCTGGCAGTTACTTTTGGAATTGAGAATGATGACTGGTGAACCTTATCTGATGTTCATTGATACTGCAAATAATGCTCTACCAAGAGAACAATATGATAAAGGTCTAAGGATAAGACAATCGAATATATGTTCAGAGATCCATTTGTGTACGGATAAAGATCGAACAGCAGTATGTTGTTTATCGTCAATTAATATTTACAGATATGATGAGTTTAAGGATTATTTTGAACAGATTATTTCTGATGTTGCTGAGATGTTAGATAATGTCTTAACTAGATTTATTAATGATGCCCCAAAAACAATTAAAAGAGCAAAATATAGTGCGATGATGGAGAGAGCAATTGGGATTGGAGTTTTGGGATATCATTCATATCTGCAATCTAAATCTATCCCATTTGAATCAGTTGCAGCTAAGATCTTTAATAAAACTTTCTTTAAGACAATGAAAGAATATGCCGATGCAGCCAATCTAAGATTAGGAAAAGAACGTGGTGAGGCTCCGGATATGGTTGGTTCAGGAAAGAGGTTTTCAAATTGCATTGCAATTGCACCAACTGCTTCCACATCCATCATCATGGGTAACATAAGTCCTTCTATCGAACCTCTTAGAGCAAATGTATTCAGACAAGATACTCTGTCTGGTTCTTTTATTCACAGAAATCATGAACTAGAAAAAGTTCTTCTCAAAAAGAATGTTGATATGGAAGAAATCTGGAATTCAATAGTATTGAATGACGGATCAGTTCAACATCTAACTTGTCTGACAGATGATGAGAAGGAAGTGTTCAAGACAGCAATTGAAATCGATCAACGTTGGATTATTGAAAAAGCTGGTGATAGACAGAAATATATTGATCAAGGACAATCTGTCAATCTATTCTTCAAACCAGATACACACGTAAAATATCTTCATGCGATTCATTTCTTAGGATGGAAAGTTGGTTTGAAAGCATTATATTATTGTAGATCAGAAAAGATTAGAAAAGCCAATAAGATCTCACAGAGAATCGATAGAAAGAGAATTGAAGATATTGATATCAAATCAATAGTCGAAGGAGAAGGGTGTATTGCTTGTGAATGAACCAAATTTTATTGAGGAAATGATTCATCACTTCATTTCTTATCAATCTAAAAAATATAAGTTAGATATGATGGTCCATGAAATATTTGAACACGATCCAGAAAATTTTGATTTTGATGACGATATAGAATTTGATTGGTTTAATAAATCAATTACATTAGATCTAAAAGGAAATTATCCAAAAGAAAAGTTTAAACCTTTGTTTGATCTTGGGATATCTATAATCATAATAAGAAAACATTTACTCGAAAGTATAACTCTAGTTCAGGAATAATATGTCAAAGAAAAAGAATCAATTGCAATTGACTGATAAAAGATCTACATTCAAACCAATGAATTATCCTTGGTGTTTTGACGCCTGGAGAACACATGAACAAATGCATTGGTTGTGGACTGAAGTAGAAATGATGCAAGATATTAAAGATTGGAAGGAAAAGTTGTCTACTTCAGAAAAGACTTTCTTAACACACATCTTTCGTTTCTTTACACAAGGAGATATTGACGTCTCAGATGGATATGTCACAAATTATCTACCATTTTTTCCACAACCAGAAGTTAGAATGATGTTACTTGGATTCGCTGCTCGTGAAGCAATTCACGTTGCCGCTTATTCTCATCTTGTTGAAACTCTTGGTCTACCAGAAACAACTTATAATGAATTCTTAGAATATACTTCTATGAAAGAGAAGCACGAATATATCTTCTCACATAAGGGCGATGATATCAGAAGTATTGCTAAGAATATTGCAGTATTTTCTGCTTTTACAGAAGGAATGCAATTATTCTCTTCATTCGTTATGTTGCTTAATTTTGCAAGACACGGAAAGATGAAAGGAATGGGTATGATTATCCAATGGTCTCTGTTGGATGAAGATATGCATTCTGAATCAATGATTCGATTATTCAGAACTTTTATCGAAGAGAATAGAGAGATTTGGGACGATGAGTTGAAATCAGAAATCTATACCATCGCAACTAAAATGGTAGAATTAGAAGATCAATTTATTGATCTGGCATTTAGTATGGGTCCGATGGAGAATCTTACTCCCGAAGAAGTTAAGAAATATATTCGCTATATTGCAGATAAGAGATTAATCTCGATGGGTATGAAAGGAATCTTTAAAGTTAAGAAGAATCCTCTAACTTGGGTCGATGCGATGGTTGGAGTCGGTCACACAAGTTTCTTTGAGAATCGTTCTACAGATTATGCGAAGGGTGCTCTGACTGGATCTTGGGAAGATGTTTGGAAATGACAATTGAAGAATTGATGCAATGGAACGAACAACTAGCAGATGAGATAACAGGTTCGGCTCTATATTATGGTAACAATACTGCGGAAGATTTTCGAAAGATTATCCTGAAAATTATTAATCAATCGACTCAACGTGGATATTCTCTCGCCAAAATAGAATCTTTCACAGAAGAACGTTGCTGGTGTCTATCTGCAGAATACGAAGATCATCCTTATAATCCTAATAAAAAAGTTGGAGAAATATGTGAAGTTTGTGGAAACTTAGTTGAGTCTGAATGGTATTTGTAGTAACACAATAAATAATGGATAATGCCTACATTATCCATTAATATTCCACTACAATATTGTCTGTTAAGAAAAGAATATCTCTATAATTTAGAAGATCGTTTTGGTGAATTTATTCCTTGCTCTGTGTTTGGTGTTACTTCAATACCAGCCAGAGCAATCACTTTTTCATGCATGATTAATAATGGTGCACAAGTAGCCAGATTACCTATTTCTGCATTCTGTTGGAAAGAGACCGAACCACAACCACTTGAAGTTCTAGAACTTTGGGATTGTTTCTCATACGATCTAACTTGTGTAGAATATGATTATCTTCGTGGAATGAGAGCATCTGCTTTCCTAAAAGATAAGTCTTGGTATGAAGGTGAATATTGTTTTACTCTAGATTGGTACGGCTCACCGACAGCAGAAAATCCAGGAGAAGGTGGATTTAAGACTGCTCACATCTTGAAGTTAGATAATGGTAATTTTGCTGCACAACCAAATAACAGAATCTGTTGGTTCGAACCATCATTTATTACGAAACCATATATAGATTGCGAAACAAAACCAGATTATAAAGTAAATGAACATATTTGGAAATGTGAAGGACGATCGAAATGGTATACAGAAGATTCTGATAAATACTTTTACGATATAGTAAGAGGAAAAGATTAAATGGCTCAATACAGAAAAGATTTGCAAATTATAGACGATTCTCCACAAAGATACGAAATGTTTATGTTAGCGGATCGTTGGGGAAACCAAACAACTGATTCTAAATCAACAGTTAATGATGCTTTTGGTCGACAAAGAGTCTCTTCACCATTTACGCTTTTCGATTCGCAACATAGATATGGTCCTAATGGTAAGTTCACTACTTATGTCAATAATGCTGTTGGTGCGACTGGGTTTTCCGGTGCAACAGGAATAGGAACATCGTATATAACACATTCAAGCGCAGAATCAGCTATTAATTTACATATTGGAACTGGTTCCGGTCACTATATTATAAGAGAATCCAAAAATATTTTTCCTTATCAACCAGGAAAATCATTATTGATTTTAGAATCATTTGCATTTAATGAGCAAAAGACGAATCTAAGACAAAGAACTGGATATTTCGGTCACCAGAATGGTATCTATTTCGAGAATGATGGAACAGGAAATTGGATTGTTCTAAGATCATATTCTGGCGGCGGTGGCGGCGCCACTGGTCCTGTCGGAACGATTGTAGAAAAAAGAGTAGCGCAAGCGGATTGGAACGTAGATACATTTGATGGGAATGGTGATGCATTAAGAACTCTAGATATCACCAAAGCGAATATCGTATTTATTGATATTGAATGGCTTGGTGTTGGAGATGTTAGAGTTGGGTTTGTGGTTGATGGTGTTATGAGAGTGGCACATATTTTTCATAATGAAAATATTTGTCCATCTACATATATGACAACAGCTTGTCTTCCAATCAGACTAGAGATAGAAAATACTGGAACAACTGCATCTCCATCATCGATGAAACAAGTGTGTTCTTCTGTTATTTCTGAAGGTGGATATGATTTGAAGGGAACATCATATTCTGCGTCAAGAGGAGTTGTTGGTTATCAAACTCTTAATGGATCTGGAACTGCAACTCCTACAATTTCCATTCGATTGAATTCTTCATATCTAGATCAGATTGCAGTCTTATCTGAATTGGCTATTTTATTAGATACTAATACAAACTTACAATATAAATTGTTGTTGAATGCAACAATAAATCCAACAAATTGGGTTACATCTGCTTCAGGTAGAATAGATTATAATATCGATGCAACTACAGTTAGTGGTGGAACTGAGATATTATCTGGTTTCGTAGCTTCTCATTCAACAATTTCATTGCAATCAACATCTATTCAATTAGGAAGAACAGTAGTAGATACTTCTAAATCTATAACAGGAATATCTGATGTACTCACACTAGCATTAACTTCTTTTGGTAATAATACAAAAGTTGCCACTCTATTGGGATGGTCAGAATTAATTTAATATGACAACTCTGAATTTCAATACATCATCGAATTCAATAGTCGATTCATCAATATCAATAACATCCCATAATTTAATAACTGGAGTTAATGTAAGATATCAAAATGGCTCTGACCCATCACCATATAATATTGGTTTGACAGATGGAACCGAATATTATGTTGTAGTTAAAAATACAAATACAATTTATCTGACATCTAATTTAGATGATATACAATTCTTTTTGAGTTCATTTGATGATTTAATTAATTTGAATGAAAATTCCATTTATATCGATGAACACAATTTTTCTACTGGTGATAGAGTTATATATTCTTCTAATGAGGGAATTGATATTGGTGGATTAACTTCTTGGCAAATCTATTATGTAATATCGATTGATGAAAACAAAATAAAATTAGCAACAAATTATTCGAACGCATTGAATAATATTTCTGTTGATTTAACGAATTTGGGTGAAGGATATACTCATTTAATATTTAAATATATTGAGTTATCACCTTCTTCTCTTCCAGGACAAACACATTCATTAGAATACAATTATATTGAAATTGGTGGAGGAGGAGTCTCAGGATCAACTGGATTTACAGGATCTACTGGGTTGACAGGAGCTACAGGTCAATTCGGATCAACTGGATTTACTGGTGCAACTGGATTTACAGGATCAATTGGATTTACAGGATCTACTGGATTTA
>Ga0208600_1000009_pt1 | contig 32434 bp, 25 predicted proteins | sample LakMenEpi08Oct12_FD_150681 | JGI IMG/M metagenome (GOLD analysis project Ga0208600, IMG submission 150681) | Freshwater microbial communities from Lake Mendota, WI - 08OCT2012 deep hole epilimnion (SPAdes) | ecosystem: Environmental > Aquatic > Freshwater > Lake > Epilimnion/Euphotic zone ... | reverse complement strand
AAATGAAGCGTAATCATCAGGACCAATAACAGTTTTGATGTTGAATTTACGGTATTCACTCTTGTTTTTCTTACCATTTGTGTATCTAACAAGTCCTGCGACCTGACAATCACCCATGGTATGGGAATTATCGTACATTTCTATGTCTATTGGGGTAAATTTTAACCCGAAACGAGTCTTAAAGTCATCTGCAATCACCAAATAACCACCAATTCTTGTTGATTCTACACATTTTTCATACTTATCAAGAGCATCCAATCTAAATTTCATGGTATTTGCTTGTTCAAACTCTAATTTTGAACTAAAATAGTTCATTTGACGTGTTAGTTTACGTCTAATAGTGTCAAAATTAAATGATAATAACTGTTTAACGTCGTCAACAATAGATTTATAAACAAATTTGTTGGTATTTGCAATGCATGGGGCGTCGCAACGACTCATATGATACTCTAAACAAGAAGAAAACTTACCATTTTCCACATTTTCAGGTGATAAATCATAAGAACAAGAACGTAAATTAAAGATGTCGTGGATAGTATCATAGATTTCATACGCCAAATTACTACTTGGGACTTCTAAAAGAGGTGTTGAGTCTAAATTAGTGTCATTTTTAACCTCTAAACGTGGAAAATTACCATCAGATAAGGTAATATACCACTTTTTTGACCTATCATCCTTCAATTTGATGTTAAATTTAGGTTTGTGGGTCTTAATTAGGTCATTTTCAAGTACAAGGGCGGAATTTTCGTCTAATGTGGTCAAAAAATCTACATCTGCAACGTTTTCTACCAATAATTTAGTCTTATCTGAGTGTTTATTACCCGAAAAGTACGATTTTACCCTATTTGGGAGGTGTTTTGCTTTACCAACATAGATAATTTGACCTTTTTTGTCTTTAAAAAGGTAACAACCGCTTGATTTTGGAATATTTTGGAGTTTTTGGGTCAACATTATTACAAATATAATAATTTATCAAAAATAAAAAAAGAAACTATTTATAATTATGAAATTTATTATCACAGAATCACAATATAAAATTTTATTGGAAAACATACCGGTAATTGACGATATTTTAGATAAAATGAGTAAAGTGGGTTATGAAAATTTAACATCACAAGAAAAATCAACATTAAACAAATATTCTGAACATTTGAAATCGGGTCAAAGGGGCGAGTTCGTACCTGATGAGCCAAATGATAATCAGGAAATTGATGATAAATCAGGTGAAACTTGGGAAACAGAGTTGGCCGATAAAAGCATTTTTTCATTTCAATTTGACTACGATGAAGAGGACATGGGAGTTAAAATGTTGTTTGGAACTGTAATGTGGGATAATAGAGAATGGATAGGGTGTATTGTGGTTGATGAAGACAAAACCTTGGGTATGTTAGATTTTGTTGAGGACACTGGTGACTTTTTAACTTATGATGCAAATGACCCATCTTCAAAACCACAAGGTGATGAAGAGGCGTTTCTAACCGATGAACTAGGTCAACTTATTGATGAAGTTGAATATTTTGTTGAAGAAAAAATTATTCCTGATTTAATTTAATCAATTTGTTTTTTTTCAAATAATCAAACAAAGATTTTGCAAGTTTTTTTCCAAATTTAATATCTGAAGGGTAATGTGCTTTTGCCATTTGTCTAGAAAAAACAATATCTTCAGTTACTTTCAATAATTCTGTTTTCAAATTTGGATATAGTTCAGATAAAACATAATATAATAAATGTGATTGTGTTGAATGACCTGATGGGTATGCAAAACCTTCCATTGATTTTAATAATCTATCATTCAATTTACTATCCAACCTAAAAGGTCTTGGTCTTTTATAAAATAATTTGAGTTCTAAAATTATTTTTCTTACATCCTTGGATAATTTATTAACAAGTTTTTTTTCATTAATTCCATGTTTTTTTAATAGTTCAATAAAATTACCTTCAATGTCATCTTTTTTTTGAACGAATTTTTGTTTCAAATCAATGCTTTTTAAAAACTCAATTTCTTTTTTTGTTTCTGAACTATCATCCGATGGAGGTGGAAAATTTTTAAACTCATCAATGTCAAACTTTTCAAATATAGAATTGGACATATTTATTGATTCAGTTATATTCATCAATTTTTGGATTCTATACACTTCTTTTAATAACGACATATTTATAAATATAAAATAAAAAAAATATGATTACAAAAAAACAACTATTAAATAGAAAGTTCAACATAAAAAATCTTATGAGTGAACAAGAAATGGAAGATTTTGAAACGCAAGATTTTGAAATGGAAGATGAGTCAATGGGTGACGAGGGTGTTTCAGGTGATTTCGCAAAATTAGCCTCAATTCTTTTACATTCGCAAACACAAGTACACACACTACATTTACAAACACAATCTTATTCAGAACATAAAGCAACACAAAACTATTATGAAGGTGTGGATGCATTGGTTGATGGTTTAATTGAATCTTACCAAGGAAAATATGGTATTGTAAAAGGTTATGAAACAATGGAAATACAAGATTGGCAAAGTACTGAAAAAACTTGTGAATACATGAAAAATTTATGTAAACAAGTTGACAACTTAAGAGATTGTTGTGAGGATTCATATTTACAAAATCAAATTGATACAATAATTGAGTTAATAAACTCGACAATATATAAACTAAGATTTTTAAAATAAAAAAATGAAAAGAAGAATTGAATTTACATTAAATGAGGCTCAATTAAGCCGATTAATTAAAAAAATGGTACGTGAGGCAAAAGACGAAATGGAAGATGAAATGTCTATGAAAATGGATTTCAAAGATAGAGGTGGTTATTTTGACATTATGGGAGCGGCAAAAGAAGTATCTAAATTATTTGGAGAGATGATTGCCCCTGAAATGGACGATGATGAACTAAGTGATTTATCAAGAATGGCTTCACGAATTAATATTGATAGAGTTGTAGATGAATTGGAAAATAGTGTAGACGAAGAACTATCAGATAGAGAAGAAAAGGCATCAGAAAAAATTGAAGATATTATTGGAGTAGTATCTGAATCTTACCTATTTGAAGGAAAATTTGATAGAATTAAATCAATTATAGCAAGAGCAAATATCTTTGGTGGTGTTGGTTTATTGGGTGTTGCAGGTTTAGCATTTATATCTCAAATTCCAGGTCACGTCGATTTCAAATTTTTAGACATGGTATATGACATTGTTCAAAGTTCTGGATGTTCAAGACATTGTGGTCCATTTGCATTTTATATTGCAGTATTAGGTGTAATAATGTATTTCAAAGGTAGAGCATCAAAAGATTTTCTTGAAGATAAAAAGGCCTCAAGAAGAAGAGGTGGAATGGATGAAAGATATTTTTATTAATTTAGGTAATCTTTTAAAATTTTAAGAATTATATCAATCTCTTCCTTTTCCTCATCAGTAACCAATTTGATATTTTTATATTTCACCATGTATAACCAACAAACAAAAAAGTGAAATAAAACTGAAAATAATAAAATACCAAAACTGAAACCAAAAATTAAAATTTGAGGAGTTATAACGGTTAAAAAAGAAAAAACAAAATTTAAAGTATCGTCATTTAAAAGTTTAAAAAACTTATAAGTGGCGATTACTTTTTTTAGACGTTTTTTTGGGTAGTTTTTATAAACTTCAGCTTCTTCTTGTGGTGTCGTTTTCATAGATTAATTTATTTATACAAAAATAAACTTTTTTTATTAATCTACAAATTTTTAAGAACAATAACTTAAATCATAAGTAAAGTGCCAAGATTCACTTTTGTTTTCCCCCCAACACCAACCATATTTTTTTCCGTGTTCTTTAGCGAATTTTTGCCAATCTGAGTCAAAAATATCAACAGCCTCACCCCAACCGTGATTAGATGTGCCAGGATAAGAAATAGTAATATTTTCAGTTTCTTTTTTTATAGGTTTTCCGGTTTTTATACATTTATTCCAATCAAATTTATCCCATTGAACCAAATATGGCCTATATGAATCGGTAAAATTATTTATTTTTCTACCATACTTTTGTATAAATTTATCTTCTAATTTGTCAAAGTTTTTTGCGGCTTCAACACTTAGTTGGTGCTCTGTATGATGTTTTAAAGTCTGTAATTCAGAAGAACTTAACTCACCATTTTTTTTACCATTTTTAGATAAGTGTGACCATTCTTTACATTTTCCTTTTGCCGGAAAAGTGTCAAGTTTTGAAATTTCTTCTACCTCCTCATCAGTCACCTCTCCAAAATTTTCAACATCTGACACTGTCAGCGGTTCATTTTCATCATAATCATAACCTATTGGCTCCTCACCCTCAATTGGAGGTGTTGCAACATAAAAGCCTGAGTATCTACCCAACCCTTGTTCTTTTATTGTATCAACAAGACTACCAAGTAACTTTAACTTCGTCATATAAAATAAATATACAGATACACGATATAATAAAAAATTGACTGTAAAAGAAAATTGTCTATTTTTTATTATAACATAAAATCTATTTATAAATAAAAACTATGAAGTTCATTACATTAATATTTTCCCTTATCACATTTATCACGTTTTCGCAGTATTGTCCTTTTATTGGGCCTGACTTAAATCTTCCTTGTGGTGTAACTCAAACCACTTTAACTGCAGACCTTTCACAATGTGGTCAAGGTTCAAACCCAAATGGAACATCAAACTATAATGTATCTCAAATTACATATGTTCCTCAAACAAATAATGGAACTTTGGTTCAATTAACTGACGACTCACAATCAGGAGTATTTAATATTGGTTTCACTTTTTGTTACTATGGTCAAATTTTTACTCAATTTAGAATTGGGTCAAATGGGTGGGTTTCGTTAGGTGCTGGGGTTCAACCAGGAACGTTTGCATCACTAGCAATCCCAACACCAAATGCCGCAGTTCCTAAAAACTGTATAATGGGTCCTTGGCAAGATTGGAATCCTGGTATTGGAGGTCAAATTAGGTATCAAGTTCAAGGAGTTGCGCCATGTAGAAAGTTAGTGGTTAGTTGGGTTGGTGTTCCTATGTATTCGTGCACCAATTTACAAGGTACTTTTCATATCGTATTATACGAGTCTACAAATGTAATCGAAAACTATATTGCAAATAAACCAAATTGTCCTCAATGGGCTCAAGGAACCGCGGTTCAGGGTATTCATAATCTTACAGGAACTCAAGCGGTTACGGTTGCAGGTCGAAATTCAACACAATGGACCACAGTTAATGATGCAAGACGATATACACCATCAGGACCTGTAGTTCTACCTGTATTAACTTGGTATCAAGTTGGAAATCCCGTATCTATTGGTACAGGTCAAAGTATTACAGTAACCCCTCCTATTGGTGGAGCTTATTATACTTGTAAATTAGAATATGGACCTTGCAATGCGGGTTGGTCTACTTGTAATCAACAAGGAGTTGGGTTAGGTCCTGACACAATACATGTAGTACCTACACCAGTTTTACCAACACCAAACATTGTAGTAACAAATCCCCTTTGTAATGATAGTTGTAATGGTTCTGCAACCGTTGTACCTGTTGGTGGGGTTGGTCCATTTATAATAAATTGGAATGGATTAGGTAATAATTTAACTTTAAATAATTTATGTGAAGGTACATATAATTTTACTTTAACAGATGCAAATAACTGCAACTTCAACGGGTCTGCGACTTTGATTGACCCGGCAGCATTACTATCACCAACAATAACACCAACCAATCCAACATGTTTTGGGTATTGTAATGGTTCGGCGGTTGTAAATCCAATTGATGGTATTGCACCATATACTTTTTTATGGTCTAATAGCCAAAATACTCAAAACGCGACAAATCTTTGTTCAGGTAATTATTCCGTTTTGGTAATTGATGCCAATAATTGTCCTGCAACTCAAACAACAGTTTTAAATGACCCACCACAAGTTATAATCAATCCTATTACGGGTTCTGATACAGTGTGTTTTAATTCATTACTAAATCAATATAACGTTTCTAGTCCAACACTAAATTTAACATATAATTGGTCAACATTAGTTGGAAATATTTCTCAAGGACAAGGAACCAACCAAATTAATTTAGATGTAAATGGTGTTAGTAGTGGATTATACACAAACTTATTAACTGTAATTGGTGAAAATCAACTTGGGTGTCAAAGTCAACCACAAACTTTTACCGTTTATGTTTTAAACATTTTACCTCAAATAACACCTGTTGGTCCTTTTTGTGAATATGATAATTGTATTAATTTAATTGCAACACCTCCAAACGGTATTTTCGCAGGGTTAAATGTATGGGGAGGTGAATATTGTCCTGATAATGGGTTTATTGGTGTTGATACTGTTTCTTACACTTATAATCAATCTGGATGTTGGTTTTTTGATTCAATTCAAGTTCAAGTTTATCCAAGACCAAATTTAATACCTGTAACAAATGGTACTGTTGGTGAAAACACTGAGTACCATCAGATATGTCAAGGAGATACTATTACAGATGTATTCGGAGCAAACTCAGCAAGTGGAGGATATAACGAGTGGTACCATTTTGGCGATACAACACAATCACAAAATCTAAACATAACTTGGAATCAAGATGGTATATTTCAATTTCAAGTTGTTAGATGGGATAATGGTTGTGTATCTAATCCTGAAAACTTTATAGTGACCGTGGAGTTATGTCCAAATGAAATTTTTTATATTCCAAATACATTCACTCCTGATAATGACCAATATAATCAGTACTTTCAACCTATTATTACTTCGGGAGTTGATATACACCAATTTCACTTTTTAATATACAATAGATGGGGTGAAACCGTGTGGGAAAGTTTTGATAGTAAATCAAAATGGGATGGAACATATAATAATGTAAGATGTCAAGATGGTGTATATACTTGGGTAATGAGATTTGGGGTTCCTGAAACTGACGAAATCAAAGAATACTATGGATATATTCAAATTCTAAAATAGATTTTGTAGTATTACACTGAGCTAAGTATTTATTGTTATGAGTAAATTAAATCCTGAATTAAAAAAGGGGGATAGAATTGTTCTTGTCTATATGGATGGAGAAACATTGGGTCCGGGAACTAAAGGTGAAGTTTTAGAAATTGGAAATGCACCAAAATTTTCTCCAAAAGATTTAGGATATATGTATAATGTTCAATGGTTTGATGAAGACGGAAACCCTATTAGTAAATTAAGTTTATTACCTGAGACAGATGCTTGGATATTTGATAAAGATTCTAAGATTGAAAATATTCAAGAAATTGACTTTAAAAATCTTGATGATTTAATTTCAAAAGGTGATTTTCTCGCCGTGTTTTCTAAAAAAGAATTGGAAAAAGTTTATGAGTTTTTAGAACTTGAAAGACAAATTGGTTCTCACAACATGGCAATGGAAGGGGGTAAGTTTTTATTGATGGGACCTGATTATATACAGGACTTTTTCAAGTTACAAAGTTATCACATAAAACCAGATAAGGAAAAAGAGATACTTATTAAAAGACTCATCAATCGTTCAGAGGATATTTATAATTTGTTTATAAGAGCTTCTATGGAATACCTCGATAACAAAGAAATAAAATATAGTCTAAAAGACGTACAAAAAACTATGGTTAGATTAGCAACAACGGCCAAACAGTTTTGGATGTCTGAAGCAAATAAATTTTTAAATAAAGAAATAGAATGAGAGGGCCAGTTAAACTTTCAGATAATGAAAAACAAGATATTATAAGACAACATTCTTCAGTTTATGACGGATATGCAACACAAAATGTTAATGGTAATATGTATCCGTTGACTGTGTATGATGATAGAAAAGACTTAAACGGAGTAACTGTAACAAACAACAATACGGTTAAAGTTTACCAAAATCATAAAATAAATGAAATTACGGCAAAACCATTAAATTATGATGAAATTGAGCCGGCATATGATTTTGAATCAGGAGGACCTCAACAGTCAATGACTTTTTATAACGTTAATAATCAAAAACCAGCATACCGATTTAAATCAAAAGGACCTGTAGATGTTTTTGAATTAGAAGATGATGAAGAATTTGATGACTTAGTGGATGACGATGAAGATTTACAAAATAAAATTGATAATATAGAAGAATCTGTAAAACGTGTAATAAATTTTTATATAAACAAATAAAATGGAAGTTTGCGAGGTAATATCACATCATATTGATAAAGTTCAAAATTTGATTAATGTTGAATTTAGACTTATTGATGATGAGGATGAAGTTGTTAGAGAAGATGTTATTGAATATAGTTTTTTTGAGGAGTTTGGTTACGATAAAACCAAAAATTTAAACATATATGAAACCATATCTGATGAGATAGATGAGTGGGAAAATGATGACTATGATTATATAACTAATGAAGATGAACTAATTAGTTTTCTTAATGAATATTATATTATATACCCCAAAAAACTCCCAAAACAACAATTTAAATGAAAGTGTTAGTTGAAAATATAAATAGAATTTTAAGTTTGATGCTTTTAGAAAAAAAAGATGAAGAAGTTGAACTTGATGAATCTGACATTTTAGAAGATGAGGAAGGTGGTGCCGCCGCTTCAGGTGGAGGTGGAGCATCAACAGGTTACCCTTCGATAGAAAAATGGGAAACAGGTGTCGCTAGAGGACCTGCAAATTCTTTAGGTGGTAAAAAAGAAGATAAAGTAACAAGAGGAAAGGGAAACATGTTGAATAAGGCCGGTGAAAAATGGTCTTCAGGAAGAACTTTTGGTAAAACTGGTAAATATAAAACATAGATTATGAAAGACAATTTACATGAAGAAATTTTAAGGCAATTATCACTTATTAATTTCGATAGAAGTAAAACTATTATTGAGAATAGAGAAATAGTTTTAAGTGAATCTGAGTGGTGTAAATCTAAAGAGGCTGCGAGTGTAAAATCTTTGTTATTTCAATTAGGTTTTTTTAAAATACCAAAAAGTTATTGGGTTTGGGGGTGTCCAAATTACAATTCGGGAACTGATGCGTACAATGACGCGGCATTATCAGCCATGAGATATTTAACAAATCTCTTGTTTAATGAAATTCAATACACAACCTTGGATTCTTTTTTTAAAGTAAATGTGTTGGGTGGTAAATCAGGAGGTGAATGGAAATTTAGTAAGTTTGACCAAAATCTAATAGATACATTAAATCAACAATTATACCCTACAAAACAGTCGGGACTTGGTGTTGATGACACACAAATTCAAAGTAGAAATATATATAACACTTTTGTTTTACAAGACTTTTATTTCAACTACCCTAAATTAACACAAAATATAGACCTTTTTGATGGAGGCCCTTGGAATTTTTTAAATAGTTTTTTTGGTTCTTCACCAGGAAACCCAGGTTCCCAAATAAACATACCTGTTGCAGTGTCAAACATAAAAACTGTAAACGCATTTAAACAACCTATGTTAAACCGTGACATTGAATCGGGAGATGTGGTTAGAAAAGTTGTTGATACATATAAATCATCTAGTGAACCTAATTTTGATTCATACGTTTCTGCGTACCATACAATTATACCGATAATAAGTTTAATGTTAAATTTCTTTCCTCCCGCAGGTCCTGTGGTTGGTTCAGCATTAGAAATGATAGATGCAGCTCTTTATGAATTTTATGATGAAGACCCTTATTTGGCGGGTTTTACGTTTGCGATGGCTTTAATACCATTCTCAGAATTAAACTCGTTTAAAAGTTTTGCCAAACTAGCAAAAATTGCAGGAACAGAAAAAAAGGCTTTAAATGAAATATCAAAAAAACTTATTAGTCAAACTCCAGAAACATTAACTTCTGTTGAGAAAGAATTTATGAAAGATATATTAAACCCAAAAGTTATTTTACCAAAATTAAAGAAAAATTTTAATAAAATTCTACAAGCAGGTTTAAAAAGTAAAGGAGCAAAATTTGTAGTAGACTTAGTGAATGAAGTGGCAAAATCTAGTGGCTGGAATAATAGTTTTATGAGAACCATTTATAAAATTTGGGGTATTACATATAGTTATGATTGGTGGGCTTACAATAATTTAGGAAAATGCTCTGCAACTTTTAATTGGGATGAGCTTACTAAAATTATTGGAGTAGAGACAAAAAAATACAAAGGGGATATTGCGTACGAAAAGATTATCAATGACAGAAAAAATGAACTTATAACACAGTTAAACCCTCAACCTTTTACTAGTTCGCCCGAAGAATGTAAAAAACTTGCAGAAATTAAATTAATGGAGGAAGCTAAAAAAATCCAACTAGATAAACAAAGATTATTTAATTTTTTACTTAAGAGCACTTTTGAAACCATGTTACAAAAAAATGTTGTCATGAGTGACAGATATAAAAATTCATATGAAATCGAAGTTGAAATGTTACAGTCTATGTTGGCTCAAGTTGTGGGGGTACCTTTAATGGGTATTGATTATAAAATTGAAAATTTTTTCGATGGAAGTAAGGGAAAAACTAAATCTTCAAATTTAATTTCAAAACTAGTTGCTAAAAACATGGGCACATTAGGAAATTATCAAAACTCAAAATTAACGTTAATTAATGTTAGTTCTATAAATAAAATAGAAATAATAAACACAATCCCTGGTGACCGTGTAGTTGACACCATAAGACCTATGGGAAAAAAAGAAGTCACTTCAAAAAAAATAAATTTATCCCCAAGTTTTAAATTAAAATTTGAGTATAAAAATGGTACAAAAAAAGAAAGTGGTTTAATAAATAATAACTTGTCTTTAGAAAGTATAACAGGTGGGCTATTTTCTGAAGGTGGAGCCAAATCAAGAGTAAATTGGGGTTATTTTGATGATATTACAAAAACAATGGTTGAAGTTTATCAAAAAAATAAAGGATTAGAACAGACAGGAAAAGTTGATTCCAAAACATTGTCGGCCTTAATTTATGATTTAACAGAAGGGGCGACTATAAAAAATATAACAAATTTAAAAATAGATAAAGAAGAAGAAAATAAAAAAATATTAGAATTAGCATTATCAAACTTAATCGACAACTGGGAAAACACACAAAAAGAACCGGACCCTAATACTTTAACAGATGAGCAAAAAAAAGACAGTATGGAAGTTGTAGATTATTGGATGAATATGAATTTTGGTAACAACATGGAAGACCAAGTAAAAAAATTTCAATTAGTTGACACTGTTTTAAACAAAAAATAAAATTTATACTTTATAAATGTATTTATATATAAAAAAATGAATAATAATTTAATATTAGAAATTAATAGGGCAAAATCCTTAATGGGGTTAAAAGAAGAAAATTTTCCCACAAATAGTCATATTTTAAATGAGGGAGGTCCTCCAATCACACAATTAGGAAAACTTTTAATTCATGCGGATGAGGCATTTGAATCGGTTGATGATGTAAAAAAATTATTAAATGGATTGAATGACTTAATACCGAAAGGGTCTAAGGTAGTTAAATTAACTGCTCAAGAAATAGATGATATGGCTCAAGGTTTAAAAAATCAAAAAACAGAGATTGCAAATGCTGCTAGAGCCGATAAATTGGGGTCTTTAAGTACAAACCCTAGTAGTTTTTATAAAAAATTTAATGATTTTAAAATAAAAGTACAAAATGCAAAAGGAGGGGCTTCTATAGACAATAATCAAATGTTTATAAATTCTGTTGATAGTGCGTTAAATAAAGTTTTTGACAACCCTGATGGTAAAGTGTATCAGGCTTATAGTGATTCATATTTTGAAATGGAAAAACTTATTGACGATGAATATCTTGGGGGTGCAAAAAAACCAAATAAAAAAGAATTAAAAGAATTTTATAAAGGGTATTTTGAAGATGAGTTGAAAGCGAAAGGAATACCATTCAAATCAGGTGATAAAAATTTTGACCGTTTAGAAACCTGGTTAGACAAAAAAATAGAAACTGACCTTGATGGGTGGCAAAAAGAGAAGGGATTGACTTACGATGAAAAACCTGTAACCAATATTGAGGATATAAAAAAAGTTAGTGGTAAGTGGAGATTTTTAAATAACCTAATTAAAAAATTTAAAAATATTGGAAAAACTTTTGATGAGTTAAAAGCGTCTTTAGACGAAAACTTAAATTTATTAAAATCATTTCCAGCTGAAAAAATTGTAATAGAAAACTCAACAACACCAACCACAGAATTTCAATCTTTAGTTAGGGCAATAGCATACGATATTGACCAAATTGATGGTATTGAAAAAAATGCCAGACAAATATGGGATGAAGTTTTAGCTGAGTTAAGAAAAGAAGGTGAAACGGAATTAGTTAAAGCAATTGAAGATTCATTAATATATGGAGAACCTGGTTCCAACATCATGCCAAAATGGAAACCTGAATCTTTTAAACAATATTTTCAAGATTTAAAAACAAGATACCCAAATACCCCTGAGAGCGTTCTTAAAAATGCAGAGCAAATTAGCTCTTTTATGGAAGATTTCACAAAGTTTAAAAATTTTGTTAAAAGTGTCTTTAAAGATGGGATTAGTGGGTTATTTAAAAATATTAAAGAATATATAAAAACATTTGAGTTTTCTTGGAGAAATTTTTGGATGGAAGTTTTCTTTGGTCAGATAAGGACTTTTAAAACATTAGGTAAAATGTTTGGGACTAAAGGGTTTGGTTCATGGAAAAAATTTCTTCAAAATCTTTTATGGCAATATATAAAATTAATAGTTTTTAAAAAGGTTTTAATAATTGTTCCTGTAACAATAAACACCCTTATCGCGATTGGTTTCGAAAAGAATGAAATAGATAGAATTTCATCTGAAACAAAAAAAACAGGTTATGAGTTATTATGGGATGAAATTGTAAAGGCATACACTGAATTTAACACTTCAGATTTATTACCTTTTGATATTGAGTGGGAATATAATTTAATAAAATCTGGTTTAGTAGGTGCACATAGAGATTTAAGTCAAGACCCAGATAAAACAAAATCCGAATTAGTGATGTCCAAAAATGAGGCTTTTGATGAATGGTGGGGCAGTATGGGGCAGGAGGAGCAAAAAGCATTATTAAAAGGGTTTGCTGAACCACAAGGAATTTTTAAATCGTTTGGGAGGTTATATGATTTTGTAATGAAAGAAAACCAAAACCAAACATTATTTTTAAAATATAACGGTTTAAAAGAAAGTGATTTAGAAAAATTTAAAAAATCTTTAGTCGTATACAAAGATATAGCGGTTAATGAGGATGCGTTAAACATAGACCTTGATAAAGTAAAACAAGTGTTTAAAAATCCTAAAAACGTAGAAAAAATAAGTGAAAATGTCACAATAACAGATGGTGCGGTTAGAGATAAAAATGGATATTTATATCGGGTTATCGGTGAATTAGGAACACAAGATGGTAAAAGTTACAAATTTTCGTTTCAAAAAGTACCATATGAACCATTTTATTTTTATGCTAAAGTGGCCCCTACCAATGTTTCTGACCCAGTTTTATATAAAATTTATTATGCCGCCACAACAGATGAAAAACCTGAACCTGCAACATTGAATGATATAAAGAAAGCAAACCCTAAAACAATACCAAACATAAATGGATTTGAAAAAGAAGATGACGCTAAAGATGTTGTAAAAAAACTTAATGATTTAGATAATACATTAATAGAAGATAAAACCATAATAAGTGCAAAAGATTTTGCTGACAAATATTTATAAATAATGAAACCAAGAACTAAATTCGGAGAAGACAATTTTAAACATTGGAAAGATACTTTCAAATTTCAATCATATGATGATGATAATGCTGAGTATAAAGATGTAAAAATTAAAATGGAAGATGTAATGGATAGAATTGACCATTACAGAAAAAAATATGACGAGGACGATGCATTTGTAAGGGCGGTTGTTGATACACACGAAAATGTTGTAAGAATCCTTTTTACAAAAGATTTGGCACATTTAACTGAATCTGTGAGATTAGTTGGGTTAATAAATGTTTTACGTTTAATACGAGAAGATAGAGGTGAAATGGAAATTTGGTCCGTTTCAAGACCAACTAACGGAAACTGGTTTTTGGTGAAAGGTGATTTTAATAAAAAAGAATTGTCCAATATGGACCTTAACAAAAAAGAACCTGAAGATAGAGAAAAAAAAGTTAATGTAAGACCTGAAGAAGGTCTAAAAAAAAAAGAACAGGAAGCAATAAACGTTCTTAAAATTAACGAAAAAAAAGGTTTAGAAATATTACCTGTTAGAATTAAAGAAAAAGTAAAAGAAAAAATATCAAAAGGTTGGACCACTGAAGTTCCTCCTCAAGAGTTAGGTCGATATTTTACAAAAAGTTTTATCAATACCGCATTTGCAGATAAAATTGAAATATATAAGTTAAAACCAACAAAAGAGTTTTTTCATTCTTTAAAAACCCAAAAAGAAAATATTGATTTGAATAGAGGATTTTGTAGAACCTTATATTTCTGTAAAAGAGATTTGAATTTATCCAATTTATCAAAAGATACTGTTGAAAATTATTTGGAAGATTGTAACACAAGATTCGACGGTAAATTAGGTGTATCTCACATTTAATATATTTTAAAATATTTATATTGTAACATGTCAAAAGCAATCATCATATCTGAAAGTGAAAAGAAAAAAATACTTGGTCTTTATCAATTACTCAAAGAAGATACTTGCGTGGGTGATTGCGAAAATGGTGTTGGTACTTTAACCAAAGATGATGGTACAATAGTGAGTGGTAGATTTCAAAATGGTAAACTTATATTAGGTAAGAAAGAAAATGGTTCTGGTATAGAACAAGGTGACTTTAAACTTAATAAATTTGGAAATGAATACCTTTATAAAGGTCAAAGGACTTACAAAAGTTCAAATGCGGTTGAAGATGGTATTTTTGATGAAAATAATCGTTTTTTGTCAGGTAAAATTATTAGGCCCGACGGTGAGGTTCTAGAAGGGACATGGGATGAAGATAATCATTTTACCGGTACAAAAACAGATAGTTCGGGTTATGTTTATTATTTTAAGGATAATGAATGGATTGAAACCCCAAACAACGAAGAACCATTAACACAAACCGATTCAGGAAAAACAATCATAGATAATGATGAAGGGTACTATGAAGGTGAGGTAGAAAATGGTAAACCCCAAGGTAAAGGTAAATTACATAACATTTCATCGGAATCCGCTGGTAAAATTTACGTATCACCATTTAGACCAAATTTTCATGACGACACATTTACATACGAAGGTTCATTCGATAATGGAAAACCTGAAGGTGAAGGAAAAATTACATTTGAAAATGGCGATGTGTATGAAGGAGAATTTTATGATGGAAAAATAGATGGTATTGGAAAAATGACTTTTGCAAATGGTTCGGTTTACGATGGTGAATTTGAAACCATTTCAAAAGATTCGTTAAAATCTACTTACAAAGTAAAAACAAAAACTGACACAATAGAAGATTTGGTAAAGTACAACTCAGAACGACCAAGAGTAACTGACGTGTATTCTGATTTGACAAATCAAAATAGAACCAAAGGAATTTTAAAATCAGGAACATTAACAGGTTTTGTGAAAGCAACATTATCAAAAAATAAAGATTCAAAAGTTGTTGATGGTTTAAAAGATATTGTTGATAATGAAACACTATCAACTCTTACTATTGCTAATAAATTAAAACCAACAACGGCTAAAATAACTTTACAACACAAAACAATTAAAAATATAACTTATAAAACAGAATCTGACTACGAAGGAAATTTTGAATTTGAAAATATAGAATTAGGTGATTATTTGTTGACAGTTGACACCAATAATAAATTTTCATCATTGAAAAATTATAATTTCAAAATGGACAATCAAGATAAAGAAGTAACTATAATTCTATCTGATAAAAAATTATTTATGAAGGAATATTTTGAAAAATATTATCTAAATGAGGATGACAATTCTGCAACAGTTTTTGGTAAAATTACAGACTCAACCGATAATCCTCTATCAGGTGCAAAAGTAACATTATCAACCGCAGGTAAAAGTTATGGGGCTATTTCTGATGGTGAAGGGAACTATGAAATTCTAAACGTACCTATTGGTTCGTATAAATTAAAATTTTTTCACATGGACTACGGTTCAACGGAAACAGAAAATTTAGAAATAACTTCAAACACAAAAATTCAAAAAAATTATAAGTTTAAATCTTTAGATAAAAAGGAGGTCGCAACAAAAAGAATAGTTAAAACTGAACAGGTGTGTGTTGTTGATGTAACAGTTTTAGATGAAGATGGTGAAAATATTTCTAACGCTGACGTATCTTTTTTAATTGGCAATGAAATAATAGCAAGAAGTAAAACCGACAATAATGGAAAATTATCAAATTTTGTAATACCTTATAACGATAAATTTAAAAAAAATAAAGATTTACCTTGTGAAGAAAAAACAAAAGTTCAGATTGTTGCAAGTTTTAAAGGTAAAAAGGGAACCCCAAAAGAATTTGAACTTTGTGTATTCAATGGAAAAAAAGAAAAAAAAATAGTAAGTAGAATAAAAACAGATTCTTACGACATGTCTTCGTCAAATATTTTTGAAGTATCAATCAATACACAATTTCAATACTCAATACTTGCGTCTGACTCAGAAAATAATATGCCTTTGTCTGATGCTAGTATTATGGTTTATTCAGATAGTAGTAAAAAAGAACTTTTAACTTCAGGTAAAGGGTCTGTAGAGGACTTTATTAAATTAGACAGAAGACCAAGAAATTTTGAAACATCGGAAGTTTATTACGAAATATCAAATGAAGGGTATGACACAGAAAAAGGTAAATTAAAAATTAAAAAAAGAGGTGAAAATGAATTTTATATCAAACTTGACAAAAATGACGCATTTTTTAAATTCAATTTACTTAAAGTTGTTGACCAAGATAATAAAACAATCGATGGTGTGGAATTTGCAATCATTGAAGATAGAAACAACCCAAAAAAATCAATAGAGGGTGTAATACCTTTTCAGGGTGGAAAAATAAAAAGAGGATTAAACAGAAAATCTGAACCTGAAAATAATAAAATTGTTTTTATTACCCTTGAAAAAGATGGGTATGAATTAAAAACAGAAAGATTGAAATTAGTTTCAAATAAGGAAAATAATAATTTTGAGTTTGAATTAACAAAAATTGGACCTGAAAAAGAACCAAAAAAACTTTCTGATTTAAAAAGTTGTGAAAATATAATTGAACAATATTATCAAACTTATGTGTCATTATATAGAAAAACTATTTCTGCTGACTCAATAGATAAAACACAATTAAAAAAAGACAAACAAAAAATTGTTGGTTGTCATACCACACTTAGAAATAAATTATCTAGAAAAAGTTTGGATTACATAAAACAATTAACAAATGTTTCACCATCAATAGAATTTATGGAAATAACTTTGCAAGTTAATGAAAATGAAAATATTTATAGTAGAACAACAAATTTAGACAATAGAATTAAAAATATTATCAAAGAACAAAAAGAAATGAAATCAAGTATGTTAGTTGAAAAAAGATTAGTTGAAAAAAGATTTGATTTTATTATTGAATCTTTAATAAGTCAAAATAATATTTCAGATATAAAATTTATAAGAGAATTACAGACAGAAAAAAATAAAATGATTGAACTAGGATACGATAGTTTAATTGTTCAGGATTCATTCTTAAATGTAATGAATACATTCTTTTAAAAAATATTGTGTTTGTTGTCACAATCAAATAAAAACAACAATTAGAAATCTAAATAGAAATGGATTTCATAAACTTTTAAAGAAAAGGGGGTGTTTCGTATCTAAGGAAGGTGTCCGAGAGGACACCTTTTCTTGTATGGACTATTTATCAATATGGAGTTTTTTATCAGAAAAAATGCAACCTTACCTGTTTTAGGTCTTGATATTTTCAAAAATGGAAGGACAAGTTTTAATCTTAAAGATTCTTCTTTGAGTGGCTCCACCATTTTGTTTTACATGACCAATGAAGAAACGGGTATTTATAAAGTTGCAAGAGGTAATTGTACTTATGATTCTACAAACGAAATGATATATTATCAATTTACAAAAAGAAACACAAGTGATGTTGGAAGATACGAAGGGTCTTTTTTTGTAACAAATAGTCAAGGGTCAATTCAAATACCATTGAAAGAAAGACTTTATATTAATATTACAGAATCTATATCAAATACTGATTTTTGTTGTGGTCCAAGAACAATACCTGTAATTGTTCCAACACCTACTCCAACACCTACACCGACACCGACTCCTACACCAAGTCCTACACCATTACCTTTGGGTGTTTACTATGGTAAATTTACAGGTACTACTGTGACGAGTGGTCAGGTGGTTAGTAATTTAACATTTATATATCTTTCACCAGCAATTAACAACTACGTAAGTATTGGTTTTGGTTCTGCATATAGTTATATATTGATTCCTACTTCATTACAACAACCGTCAGGATTTGTTTCAAGTACGAATGGTTGTGATGGATTAGTAGTACCTATGAATAACATAGGACAAGTGACAATAAACGATTTAAACGGATTCCCTGTGGTTTACAATATTTATAGAACATTCTATCAAGCCGCAAGTAATTTGAATATATGGATGTGTAGTTAATATGAGTTCATTTAGTCTATCAGGTGGTGTTGAAGTTTTTGGGTTTATATCCCCAAGCGACACTAGTGATGTATATCCGGTAATTGACCCAATTTATGGTATTGATGGTTTAAGAAACGTCAATACTATAAGTGATTTAAACGCTATACCAACTTTAAGAAGAAGAGCGGGGATGGTAGTTGGTGTGAGTGGTGGTACAACTTATTATAAGTTAAATGTCGCTCCATGGTCAAATACTATAACTGATTGGAGTATTTTTAATAGTGGTTCAGCCACAGGTGAATATCTACCATTAAGTGGTGGAACTGTGAGTGGAAATACATTATTCACACAATCTTTAAGTGCATTTACAATATCTGCGTCAACATATTTAGGATTACCTCCAGAAATATTTGTAACAGGAGGAACATATAATCCAAATAATGGTGTTGCAACATTTACAAACAATACAGGAGGGACTTTTAATGTTAATGGATTTTTAACAGGATTTACCGACATATATGTTACAGGTGGAACCTATAATTCAGGAACAACAACTTTACAACTAACAAGAACTGATGGTCAAACTGTGAGTGTGACAGGGTTTACTACGGGTGGAGGTTCTGGCACTTCAGGTAGTAGTGGGACATCAGGAACAAACGGTACAAGTGGAATATCGGGAGTCGATGGTACGGATGGTTCAAGTGGTAGTAGCGGAACTAATGGAACGTCAGGTACTAATGGAACTAGTGGTTCTTCAGGTACTAATGGGACATCTGGTTCAAGCGGAACTAACGGAACATCGGGTACTAACGGAACATCGGGTTCAAGCGGAACTAACGGAACATCGGGTACTAATGGAACATCGGGCACAAATGGAACATCGGGAACAAATGGAACATCGGGCACAAATGGAACATCGGGTTCAAGCGGTACTAATGGAACAAACGGTTCTTCAGGTTCAAGTGGAACAAGTGGGTCTTCAGGCACTAATGGAACCTCGGGTTCAAGTGGAACGGACGGCTCTTCAGGTTCTAGTGGTACAAATGGAACTAGTGGTTCTTCAGGGACAAACGGTTCAAGTGGTACTAACGGAACATCAGGGTCTTCAGGGACAAATGGAACAAATGGTACTAGTGGTTCCTCAGGCACAAACGGAACTTCAGGAACGAATGGGACTAGTGGAACCAACGGTACTAATGGTACAAGTGGAACTAATGGTACAAGTGGAACTAATGGAACATCAGGAACTAACGGAACAAGTGGAACTAATGGTACAAGTGGTACTAACGGCACTTCGGGTTCATCCGGAACGAATGGTACTTCGGGAACAAACGGGACAAATGGAACTTCAGGTAGTTCAGGAACAAACGGGACTTCAGGAAGTAGTGGTACTTCAGGAACTGACGGCACTAGCGGTCAAGACGGGGATATTTATTCAACAACATCCACTACATCAATAGCTATTCCAACTGTACACCCAACGACAGTTAATTTAACGGGAGGTACTGGACTTTCATATACTGTGGGTCAAACAGTAATTGTTGCTCACAATTTATCCAATAGATTTGAAGGTACAATATCATCCTATAATTCATCTACGGGGGCATTTGTAATCTCAAGTACCAATAATACAGGAACGGGTACGTATGCCACTTGGGACATTAATTTAGCGGGTGCTCCAGGACCTGCAGGGTCTTCTGGAACAAGTGGCACTAACGGAACTTCAGGTAGTTCGGGAACAAATGGAACTAGTGGTACGAATGGTACGTCAGGAAGTAGTGGAACAAATGGTACATCGGGTACAAATGGGACCAGTGGTAGTAGCGGCACTAACGGAACCAACGGCTCTTCAGGTACAAATGGTACAAGTGGTAGTAGTGGTACAAATGGGACTAGCGGCTCTTCAGGAACAAACGGAACAAATGGAAGTAGTGGTTCTTCAGGGACATCAGGTTCGAGTGGAACTAATGGTACTAGCGGTACGAATGGAACTTCGGGTTCAAGTGGTACAAATGGTACGAGTGGAAGTAGTGGGACCAACGGAACTTCAGGAACAAATGGGACTAGCGGTACAAATGGTACTAATGGCACATCGGGGTCTTCAGGGACAAACGGAACTTCAGGTAGTTCAGGTACGGATGGAACATCAGGGACAAACGGAACTAGCGGTACAAATGGCACAAGTGGTAGTAGTGGTAGTAGTGGTACAAACGGAACTAGTGGTTCATCTGGTACGAATGGTACATCAGGCACTAACGGAACCAATGGAACTTCAGGAACTAATGGTACTAGCGGAACGAATGGAACAAACGGTACTAGCGGAACGAATGGAACCTCAGGAACGAATGGAACAAACGGTACTAGTGGAACAAATGGAACCTCAGGAACGAATGGAACATCAGGTACAAACGGAACAAATGGAACATCGGGAACAAATGGAACGTCAGGAACAAATGGTACATCGGGAACGAATGGAACGTCAGGAACAAATGGTACATCGGGAACGAATGGCACAAACGGAACCTCAGGTACAAATGGGACATCGGGAACTAACGGAACAAACGGTACCAGCGGTAGTTCAGGTACAGATGGGACTTCAGGTTCGAGTGGTACTAACGGAACTAGTGGTACTAACGGAACTAGCGGTAGTAGTGGTACAAACGGAACTAGTGGTTCATCTGGTACGAATGGCACATCAGGAACTAACGGAACTTCAGGTACAAATGGAACTAGCGGGACGAATGGTACTAGTGGAAGTTCGGGTACAAATGGAACATCAGGTAGTAGTGGAACTAGTGGTTCGTCAGGAACTAACGGCACTAGTGGAAGCTCAGGTACAAATGGAACGAGCGGGACAAACGGAACGAGTGGAAGTTCAGGAACAAACGGTACATCAGGAAGTAGCGGGACATCACCAACAGTACCAGGGTCAAATGACCAAATATTAACTTCAAACGGTTCGGGAGCAATAGTTGCGGAATCTCTTTTAACTTTTGACGGTACAAAATTAAGTGTATTGTATCAAGCTGGTGATGAAGGTGGAGAAATATTATTAAACAAACCTGCAACAAACACGTCAATATCAGGTACTGGAGTTACTTTTGACGTGTGGCAAAATAGAGTTAGATTTTTTGAACAAGGGGGCTCTGCAAGAGGTGCCTTTATAGACATAACAGCCTGTGCTGCGGGTGTTGGGACAAATTTATTAACGGCTGCCGGAACATCGGGAACAAATGGAACGTCAGGAACAAATGGAACTTCAGGAAGTAGTGGTACTAACGGAACATCTGGCACTAACGGTACTAGTGGAAGCTCAGGTACTAACGGCACTTCAGGTTCGAGCGGCACAAACGGAACATCAGGCACAAACGGCACGAGTGGAACTAATGGTACAAGTGGAACCAACGGAACAAGCGGTAGTAGCGGTACAAACGGTACATCAGGTACTAATGGAACCTCGGGTTCAAGTGGTACTAATGGAACATCAGGTACAGACGGAACTAACGGAACATCAGGTAGTTCGGGAACAAATGGAACAAGTGGAACGAATGGAACATCAGGTACTAACGGTACTTCGGGCTCATCAGGAACAAATGGTACATCAGGTAGTTCAGGGGCAAATGGAACTTCAGGAACTAACGGCACCAGTGGTACAAATGGAACGTCAGGAAGTAGTGGAACATCGCCAAGTGTTAGTGGGTCAACATACCAAGTTTTACGCTCAGATGGTGCGGGAGGTATAGTTTCAGATAATAATTTAATATTCAACGGAGGAACTCAAAGATTGGCGGTTCAGGGACATCAATTTATTTTAGATTCAATAGGAAACGACACTTTTGGATTACATGTTACATCGACACAAACCAGTCAAAGTTTTGGATATTCTGTTTCAAAAGTTACAGGTCAAGGGCAAGCTATTGTTTCTGGTTTAACAGGTCATGATATTTTAGTATATGATGCAACGGTTGAAAATGTCGGGTCCGTTGTCACAGTAGGTAATGGTACTATATATGGAGAAAATGTAGGTATTAGAATTACAAATCATTCATTAAAAGATTCGTCATACCAACTAGGTATTGAGGGGAGCGTATTTGGGGACCACGGAAATGGGGTGGGGGGTAAAACTGGAACTATTTTTAATGTTTTTGGTAATTGTTATACTACTGTAGGTCATGATGTCACTGTATTTGGTGGAACAATATCAAACGATGCGTTTTCAGCAAGAATTAATGGTACTACCGGTGACAGTAATGGTATAAAAGTTTCAAATAGTAATACAAATTCATTAGGTTCTGATACTCAAACGGGTGGTAGTTTTATTGTTAATGGTACTGCATCACCAAGCACAAGTGTTAAATACGGTTTAAATGTTTCTGTATCAAATGATGCTTTAGAAAATTATGGTGTTAGAGTTAGTTCGGCGGGAGCAACTACTAATTACGCAATTTTTACAGACGAGGGAACTTCAATATTTAATAATACTCAAAATGCCGTATCTCATTTTCAAATTAAAGGAGGAGGTACAGATGGATTATTTTATGCTGATGCATCAACTGACAATGTTGGAATCGGTACAATTGTACCCGTAAGAAGATTACATGTTAATGGCGATTATTCATTTTATCATGACCCAACAACAGAATTAACAACTTCCGTAAGTGGATATGGTGACATAGTAACCTTTGGAACGGGTTCAACAACCGCAGGTAATTTATACTATTATAATAGTTCAGGAGCTTGGGTTGCAACTGACGCGAACGCAGCATCAGGAGCAACAGGATTATTAGCCTTCGCACTGGATACGCAACCGTCAAAAGGTATGTTAATAAGAGGGTATATTAGAAATTCAGGAGATGCAGGATTTTCTACAACCACGGGAGATATTTTATACGTTTCAACAAGCACGGGTGGTATAACAACAACAGCACCTTCAGGAACTGGTGATATAATAAGAATCATAGGGTATAGTTTAGATGGGACTACTGAAACAATTTATTTCAATCCTGATAATACTTGGGTAGAAATATAATAACATGGGAACAGTATCAGGCGTAAATGTTGAATTAATTACTAAAATAGGTGGAATTACATCCTCAAGTATAAAATATATAGGAGGAATAGATACAAGAGAAATACCCGGATGGCCTGGAAGTGACCCAACATCGTGTGTTGATTTAAGTTATCAGTTTGGGCCAATACCCGGAATTGCTTGTTCTGAATCGTCAGGTCTTTATAGTTTTAATATGACAACTCAACAATTGTTTCAGTTTGGTTATTGTGACGACGTATTAAATTATGCTCCAGAGGGATTTTATGTTGATACTTTTGGTAATATATATAATTGGCAAGAGACTACTATGGGATGGACTTGGTCATTTTTTGGTAGTTGTACACCGTCCCCTACTTGTGATGACAAGCCCCTTTCCTATGGGAAGTTCCTTGACGTTGCATGTAATGGAAGTGCATCGTTTTATAGTTTCGATTCTACAAATAATTTACTATACCCTTATGGTGGATGTGGTGGTAATTATGCCCCTGAAGGATTTTATGTTGATGGGACAATGATATATAGGTGGTATATGGATGGAAGAGTTTGGTCATGGGAACCCATCGGTCCTTGTGGTTAATTATCTATTATCTATATAGATAATAACTTCATTATAATATTCAATAAAATGGTCATTCCATAAATCCCATTTTATATCAACACCATCGTAAGAATACACTTTATAATTTTCAAATTTTGGTAGTATATTATCTCTGAACCATCTAAACTTACATTCGTGGAAGTTTTCATCATTTACTAAATGAAATTCTGTTACAATTTTTGGTATTGTTTTTAAAAAATCTATATTGGACGGTTGAAATACATCATACTCACCACCTTCACAATCACACTTTAAAAAATCTATTTTATTTATTTTATTTTCATTTAAAAATTCTCTGAATGAAAATGTAGGAACACTTTCTGTTATACCGTCCCATGTTATTTCTATATTCTTTTTATCCGTAATTGCTCCTTGAATAATTTTAACATTATCTTCTCCTACGTTTTTATGTAAAACATTTATATGATAAGATAAAGGTTCAACAACATAACATTGTTTTGGGTTTTTAGGTAAAATTTTATAGGTAAAAGGACCAATCGATGCCCCCAAATCGACAACTATATCCCCCTCTTCAACTTCAAAAAATCTTTCATAAGCATCATCTTCAAAAATTTCTTTTGTTGCTTGACTTACATACCATTCACTTTTTTTACCCCAATCAAATTGTTTATCTTCTATCATTTCTTTGTTAATTATTTTATTTATTTCTTTTATGACCATATCAGAACTTATTTCTTTTGTACATTCAAATTGTCTGTTAGTTCCTTTATGTAACGGACACCAATTCCAATCTCCAGCATTTAATCTATCATTATTAAAACATCCATGACATACATTTTCATTTATAACTCTATATGTGTCTAAGGTTGTCTCAGCCCATTTTTCACTAAATCCTGAAACCAAAACTACGGGTATTTTACATGCCCACGCCAACCAAGATAATCCTGAACCTAAACCTACAAAAAACTCACAGGCGGATAAATCATCAATTACTTCTTGAAGGTTTCCACCTTTATAAATCGTAACCCCTTTTGGATAAAAATTATTCATATAACCATTACCCTCTTTTGAGTATATCATACATTCATAACCTAATGAATCTAAATAATCTATAACCACCTGCCAACCATCAGGGTTATTCCAATATTTTGCTTGTGCTGTTGAATGAAACCCAATGCCCACTTTTTTCTTTTTTGTAATGTTTGGCAATTTTAATTCAGGTCTAATTTCAACATAATCTAAACCTAAAATATCTGTTGCCGTTTTTTGTAGTGGTTGTTTTTTAAAATCAAAGGGATGTTTATTTGAATCAAATTCACCATTTTCATTATAAAACCAACCAAGTTGGTATTGAGCATATATATCATATACAGTTTCACCTGGCTCAACAAATTCAATATTTGGGTATTGGTCTTTGAATAAATCATTTAAAAATGTTGACACAATTAATTCGCAATTATGTTTTTTTCTAAATTCTTCGCAGTACGGAATCCAAGCCAAAGAATCTCCAAGGGATTTTGAACCAAAAGAAATGTAAACTCTTCTATTTTCTAAATTTAAAATGTTAGAAAAAATTACACTATTATCTTCTTTAACTCTAATTGTCCATTTTGTGTAATATTCCCTATTCAATTTTACCCAAGAATTTATGGGTATATTATTTTGATAAATTACATTTCCACCTTCATCAATAAAAGTTATTTCAAAGTTCGTTTCTTCTTCGCCCGATATTTCAATAAATGGATTAACAACAAAATGATTATTTACCTTATATGTTTTTGTTATTGGATTGTTTAAAGTTTTTGAAACGTTATTAACTTCTTTATAAAAATCTAATAATTCTTTTTTGAAATCTCTTTTTGTATTTATTTCATAAGTCTTATTTGAATTTAATAATTCAAGTAAGGTATTTTTGATGTCTTCGTAGTTGTTTGATTTAATTGGTGTTATATATTCATCAAACATTCCCATATATTGAGGAAGATTTCTTGTCATTATCTTCATTCCATAGTTAATAGCCTCTCTAACCACCAAAGGGTTACATTCCCAAGTTGAATTAAACATCAAAACATCACAGGCTTTCATAAATGTATCAACATCTTCTCTTTCCCCCCATACTGTAACATTTTTTGGTAAGTTATTCATAATTGGACCCCAATAGTTTTCAAAATTTGATGCTTGATTTCCAATAAAATGAAAATGTAAATCAGGGTGTGTATTTTCAAGTAATCTTGCGACTTCAATACCTTCTTTTTGATTTTTACCTTCAGTCCAAAGACCCACATTTAAAATGTGTGTTTTTGTCATAGAAATTTGTAAGTTTTCCCTCTCAATTATTTTTTTTAATGTTGGAACTCTATGTGATTTGTCATAAATTGAATACTCTTTTAATATATCACTTACTTTATTTTCTATGGGGTATTCCCAAACTTTTTTTGGAGTATTAAGTTTATTAAACTGTGAGCTTAAATGGTATGGAGTAACAAAAGAGTAATAGTCAGGATGTAACTTTTTATTTGAATTACCATCAAACCAAATATTGTGACAACTTTCAACAATTTTCCACGTTCTATTATTATCATAAAGTTGATTAAGTATATCCAAAGGAATTTTATTGAAACTTTCAAACCCTTCAGGTATTTCTTCAATATGGACAATATCAATCTTGTTTTCTTTTATAATATCAATTAGTTGATATTTTTTTTCAGGCTCTGTAAACCAACCTAATGAAAAAAAATGACCAACATCCAGTAATTCTATTATCTTATTTCTTTGAACAATATATGTGTCGCTAAATTGTGAGTATTCTACAAGAAAAACTTCAATTTCATTTTTATATTCCAATAAAGATTCAATTCTTTTTAATACGAATTGTGGCATTCCTCCTGTTGATAAATGAGGAACCACATACATTAATTTTAATTTCATAATTAAAAAAATAATTTATTCATATTATTTGTGAAGTATCCTATATTTTAATTGATGAAAAAAATTTGTTTAGATTTAACTGAAAGTAGAGCTTTAGGCGATACATTATGTTCAACACCTACAATTAGAAAATTATATAATTCTTATGGTCAAAAAATTTCGGTGATTACACATCACCCATATTTGTTTTTAAATAATCCATATGTGGATAAAGTTTATAGTGAATTATTTAACCCAATAACTGATGAAGAAAAAAATGAATATGAAATTTTTAATTCTTTTGATGTTTTTTACAAACCAAATGGGGTTTGTAATAAACATAATGTAATGGACATTAGACAAATTCATGCAATTTCTTTGGGGTTTATGTTGACAAAAGAAGAAATGAAGTTGGATTTTATTCCAAACAAAGTTTCAATAATGAAAAATTTTCCAAGAAAATATGTTTTAATTCACCCTGTTCAAAATTGGAACTCAAGAACTTGGTCGATTGATAATTGGAAAATCTTGACAAAACTTTTAAATGAACAAGGAATTTTTGTTGTATCAATAGGAAAAAACTCGTCAGAAATTGGAGGTTCAAATGTTGATAAACCTGTGTTTGACTTTGAAATAGAAAAAGGAATTAATTTAATGAATAAAACTTCAATTGACGAAACATGGCATTTAATAAATTATAGTTCATGTTTTGTTACAATGGATTCAGGTTTATTACACTTAGCAGGAACCACAGATTGTGAAATTATTCAATTAGGTAGTTCAATTAATCCTGAATTTAGAGCCCCATATAGAAATGGTAGTCAAAATTACAAATATAATTACATTAGTGGGGGCTGTGATTTGATGTGCGCATCAGACATGAAACATGGGGTAAAAGAGTGGGGTTCAATACAAGGTATACCATCTTTAGTGAATTGTTTAGAAAATAAAAAAACTTTTGAATGTCATCCAAACGTATTACAGGTATATAGAAAAATTATGGAACTTATATAGAAGTATTTATTAATTGTATAAATTGGATTGAAACTTACGGCGATATTATTCACTACACAATTGTAGAACATCAGGCGTAAAAAATACCCTTTCTTTACTACCAACAATTTGTTTATACCACAATCCTTTATCATCCATCCATACGTATGGGTCATCAGGGTTTTCAGTCCAACCATGTTTTGAATAGTATTCACCATCTTTACGTAATAAGTTTGCTCTATGTGAAGAATGAAACTCTTCTGTACCCAACCAATGAGGTAAAACAAAATCACCTTCAATATGTTCGTGTTCCATAGTGTTTTTAAAACCACGTTCAACCCAAACATCAATACAATCATTATAGTATTGTTTTAGAGCATTAACATAATCTTTCCACATGACAGAACACGGGTGATTTAACCATCCTTTATAAGGTTTACCATCTTTACGTGTACGACCAGTAATCGCAGATATAATTTGATACGCCTCAACACGTTGTTTACCAAGACGTTTATTATCTAAAGACTCTAATGATTTTCTAAAATCTGAATAGGGGAGAAAAGTTTGCATAACTTTTTTTGAATTACAATATATTTATTAAACAAAGATAATAAAAAAATTAAAATAATTAAAAAATTATGAAAAGAATTATAAGACTTACAGAATCAGACTTAGCACGTATTGTTAGACGGGTTATTAGTGAGGGTAATGGTGAAAACGCAATTAAATCAATTACTAAGGCAATGTCTGGATTAGGTACTGACGAAAGAGCAATTCAAAGAGCGGTCTACTCAATTAAAAATAAAACGGACTATGAAGAGGCGTTAGCTGCAGTAAAAAAACTTGGATACAAAACTATTGGTGCTTACATATCTACAGATATGGAATATGTACCATATGGTTCTAACATTGGTGGGTTATATGATGAACAAAATGACATCGTTGATGAGGTTGAGCGTCACTTGGGTCAATTTAATTCTAGTGAAAAAGTTTCTTCAGCGGACACAAAAGGAACATCATACGGAAGAACCGAGAAAAGTCCAAAAAATAAACCATTTAAAGACATTAATTAAAAAAGTTCACATAAAATGAATTTTTATAATTGAATGTATATTTATTAAACAAAGATAATAAAAAAATTAACTTATAACAAAAAAATTATGAAAAGAATTGTTAGATTAACTGAGTCAGATTTGGCTCGAATTGTAAGAAGGGTGATTAAAGAAAGTGAGGATATGACTATTCCTGCAAATTTAGGTTTTGGAATTGCGGACAGTCCAGTTGGAAGAGTTGTGGATAATAGTAATCAACCTGTTGAATCTTGGCTTCCAAGTGTAAATTTAATTATTAAAGGAGGAGCAAAAGTTACAAAAACCAGCAACACACAATGTACTATGCCAGGTTTACTTTATTTTAGAAAAGATGGTTCAAAGGCTGGTTCTAAAGTAGATACTGGTGATATGGCGGGAGCAGAGTCAGCTAAAGCTATTGCTGGTCAATCAATATCTAAAACAATATATTTTGATTGTTCAACTGGAACTTTTTATACTTTTTATGATAGTAAGAAAATAACTTTTGATGCAATCAGTTTCCCTGCCACTGCGGGAACAGCAAGAACTACAAAATTTTCAGATACTAGACAATTTTTCCAAGAAAAAATTTGTGGTATGTCTTCACAAAAAGACTTAGCTTCGGCTTTTGAAGTTTAATACCAACATTTAAGTTGTAATAAGAAATAAAAAAAGGGGTTTATTAACCCCTTTTTTTATTTTCCTCGAATCACAATTGTAACTCCTTTGGTTTCACTAATATAAACGCCAAGTCCAAATTCTTTTCTTTTTTCAGTCAACAACAAAGACATTCCTTCATCGTTTGCAACAAACCAATCGAAAACAGACTCTGCAATAATTTTTTCAATTTCATATTTTTTTACGTCCACACGAGAGAAAAAATCTACAGGAATAAAGTCGTAAACAATTTTGACATTTTTTTCTTTAGAAATATTGTAATCTTTAACCGTCGATATATTTTTTGCATCATTGATACTTTTACTTGTTAAAACACCACTCTTAGAAATCGAATTTTTTTTGTAGTCCTTTCTAAATTTATTTAATTCTGAAATCAAATATGATTGTACTTTAGTTTGACTTACATTTTTAAAAGTTGAGGTATTGTCTCCAAACGTGTTGTAACCTTTTGGTGAAAAAACAATTAAAGGCAACCCATCTTCATCTTTTTCAGTTTTGTCATATTTTTTTTCCCATATTTTAGAGTACATTGGGTACTTTTTTAACGTATACTTAACTTGAGATGAAAAGAAAAAAGACATAAATAATGTAGAGACAAAAAACAATTTTTTCATAATTTTGATTTTTTAGATGGTTAATAACTGATTACAATACAAAGATACACGTTTTTTATATATCTCCAAATTTTTTTGAAAAAAATATTAAAAAAAATCCCACCATAATTAAATAGTGGGTTTTTTGTATTATTTATTTTTTAAATAGGCAACCAAAACTCCACCCATTTTTTAGAAAAACTTCAACATCTTCTATTTTAACTCTTTTGTTAACCCCATATCTATTCATCCACTTTCTATTAACACAAGACGGATGTGATGGCCGTTTAATTTTATTAAAAGATTCTTTTAAAATCGCTTTATGTAATTTACTCACATATTTCCCAAAAACCCACCCATTTTCTAAATGAAGATTAAGTTCTTCTGGTTTAACCATTTTGTTTTTAAAGTTTTTGGTCATCCATTTTCTACCATACACTGAATTATTTTCACCAACACCGGTTCCTTTTCTTATCTCACTTAATTTTTTTTTAGTTTCTTGACTATGAGTTTTTCCTGACCAATTATAAAAATATATTTTTTCTCGTCTACCATCAAGAAATTGTTTTTTATTTGCATTACTTATTTTTTTTGAAAATTCTTTTTTGTATTCATCATCTTGCATTTTTTTTAAAAATTCCTCGTTTCCTGCCTTACTAACTTTTCTCATATGTTCTTTGTCAATAAACCCACCAGAACCCCCCGGTTTAAGATTCATACATTTCTCTTCTAATAATAAATCTGAATTAACAATTTCAATTTCTCGTTCTTTTAACGATTCTCTGTTAGGTAGAAATTCTAATATTTCCATATTAAAAATTTCTTTTCCGTGTTTATAAATTAAATGTTTAAGTCTTGTTCCACTACCAACATAGCCATCTTTTAGATTTTCGGTAGAATGCATACCAATATAGAAATTACCATTTCTAATGTCTGTTGTTTTGTAAATAAAATGATATTTTTTTTGTTTTTGACTCATTTGTACTTCCTTTATAAATAAATATAAAGGAAAGCACAAAAAGTCTACGGTGGAGGCGCGGAGAGTCGAACTCCGGTCCATAACATCCTGTAAGGTAAGAACTACACGTTTAGGTTAATATTTTCTAATATTCCAAAATAGTTGATTTGTTCTTCACCATCGTAAATCAACAACCAATGGTTACCATTCGATTTAGGGTTCAATAGTAATCCACCACAACTACGACTTCTGTTGCTAGGTTATATGTCTGCCGACCCCCCGTTTCCGTGCTTAAATTAAGCTACAGTAACTTCTTCAGTTGCAATTAAACCAACCACTGAAAGGTTATCAAGTACGTTGCCGTATATAAATCGAATCAGTTTTTAAAGAGATTAATTCAGTCCCTACGTGCTCTTATTCTTCAGCCAACATCTGTCAAATCCAAAACCGCCCCCATATTTTTCAAAGAACTATAAAACAAATATAATACAAATATTTATATTTCACAATATATTTATAAATATATGAATAAATTTTCTAAAATTTTTGAAGAAGAGGATGACGATGTTGAATTAACTGACTATCAAAAAATTCTTGCTCTTAACAAAAGAAAGATTGACCCTTATTATACTGATTTTGATGGGTGTGATGGTGAAGATTATTCAGACTTTTATGAAGTAGGTTATGATGGTATAACTTTTACTTTCCATGAAGGATTAGAAGACTATCTAAGATTTTTTTTCAAAGAAACTTATGGTGAAGAAGGTAGTGACGGTTGGTATGAAGCGGGATACTTAGATTCTATGCGTAGAGGTTCATGGGAATGGGATTATTGGGATAGAGCAAATGATGATTGGGATGAAGGATATGTGTTAGACGGATTAAAGGGTGAATCATTAAAAGTTTTATATAACATATTAAAAATATATCAACCAAACTTATTAAAAGAATTTGAAGTGGTTAATGACCAAATCGAATGGAAAAAAAATAAAGAGTCAGATAAAATATCAGACTTTA